>PPYE01432476.1_pt1 | contig 66478 bp, 49 predicted proteins | sample 1559881 | NCBI WGS metagenome assembly PPYE01 (sample SAMN08240022, study PRJNA423297) | Human gut metagenome, whole genome shotgun sequencing project. | reverse complement strand
TATTCAGAAACGTCAAAGCTGTCTTCCGCAATGGCTTCGCCGTTCACGGTGACGCCTGCGATCTCGCGGCCTTCTACGCGCGGTGCAAAGGCCAGGTTGAGTTCGGTGTCCGCCATCACGTTGGCCGAATATTTGCCCAGCAGGTTGGCAATCGTCTGCTCTTGGCCGTCGATGCTCAATTTCACCGTCTTCGGGAAGGTGACGGTCAATTCCGGCTGCCCACGCAACGTGAGATCGGCATCGGTCACATCCCCGTCCGATACGGTTACAGCAACGCTGGACGCCAGATAAGCGCCTTCCACTGCGTTGACCTGGACAAGATAATCGCCCGCTTTTACATCGGTAAAGGTAAAGTTCCCTTCTGCATCGGTCGTTGTAAGATCAATCGCTTGATCCGGATTGCCGGCCGTATACAGGTACACGGGGATTCCTCCCACGTCCACACCGGTTTCGCCGGCAAGTACGCATCCAGAGACCGTATAGACCGCAGGCACTTCGTAAACCCGCAGCTCTGCTGCGCTAGCAAAGCCACCGTATCCTTCCATGGCGGTCAAGCGGACAGCCTGTGCCTCTGTCGGGGAGAATTCCACGGTTTTCTCCGCCATATCCAGCGCCCAGTCGCCCTCCGATACCTGCGTCCATGTTCCGTCCGCTGCCTGGATTTCCAAGCGGTACTTTGTAATGATACCGTTGTTCTGTCCAGGGGTCTGCCGCGGTACATATACAAATTGGTTAATCTGGCGTACGGTATCAAAGCGAAGCGTGATATCCACAGGCAGCGGGTCCTGCTGCGGGTCATAGCGGCTGTGCCAAAGGGTTTGGATGTTCCCATCGATGGCAAAAGAGGCCGGCCCGTCGTAATCGTGCTGTGGATTCGTTTCGCTGCTTGCTTCCGCCGTCATGCTGCTATTGGGAACCATGTTGCCATATTGGAAATTCGCACGGACGGATTGATCGCTATTCATAATCAAATAGACTTCCGAATCCGTACCGGTCTGGCTGCCTTCCCAGCCAATGAACGTACCTGTGGTTTCAATGGCTTCTATGGTCACCCGGTCGCCCTTTGCATATTCCTGGGAATATGGCAGGGATACCAGCTCGTTATTCACAGAAATCTTTCCTCCGGGCGTCCCCTCCAAATACAGCTGATAGGTGTCTTGTGCTTCGTCGATGCGGTATACACCCATCTCAGAAAGCTGGAACATATAGTTGGTGGTCGTATCGGCAGCCAGTTTGCCAATCCGATTCACCGTGACGCGGATATACCGGGCATCTTGCATTTCATCAAAGGTATAAACCGCTGGGCAGTAATACTCGGGGGCCACAACGTCGTGGTAAGTGCCGATGACCGTGTATGTATCCTCCCCGTCCTTACGCACGGAGATGGTGAAATCCTCTGGGAAGGAACATGTGCTTCCATCTGCCGCAAAATAATCGGAGCGTGGATACAAGTGCACGCGGTTAAACTCGGTGTTTTCCCCCAGATCCACTTCAACCCAATACGGGTCTGCGGAGACATCGGGATTGGTAGTTGCCGCGCTTGTATAGCCCTTGGAACCGCTGACATCTCCCGGCGTCAAAAGGACGCCATCCGTCAGGTTCGATGTGCTCCAATCCGGCAAAGATTCGATGGTGTTCTTCGCATTCACCGCCGCATGCAGCGCCAGATTTTCGGATATTGCCGGCGCCTGATTCAACACCAGCGAATGGTCGCTGTCCATCGTCAAAGAAATGGTCTCTTCATCGGAAGAAACGTCGCCGCTCCAGGAGAAGAACCCATAATCCGCTTCGTTGAGGATGACCGGTTCAATCGTCAGCTCCTGTCCTTCACGGAATGCGCCTGTATATGGGAGGATTTTCTCATCGCCGTCATTGATGCGCACCGCTGCATAGGCCATTGGGTCATTGGAAGCGATCTGCAACATAACCACATCATCGCTATAGACTTCCAGCTCGCCAATCTGCATCAGGTAGCCGTCTGTCTCATTCGCCAAGCGGAGCTTCGTGCCCACTACGCGGATATAGCCAGCCTCAACCGGCTCGTCAAACAGAATGGCGCGGGGTTTGCTGGTGACCGTGTCTCCCTCCACCTTCTTGACCGGCGTCCATTCGTTTCCGTCCACCGAAACCAAGACTTCATAATCCACAGGCATCATAGCGCCGTCGAGATTATCCGAAGGATACAGCAGGATTTCCTGGATGGAGCATACGCCTCCCAGATCCACCTGGACCCATTCCGTGCTGTCTTCTGTCTGATTTCTGCCCGGCATGGAACTCCAGCCGTTGGTATAGGCGCCGTCCACCAGCCCGGAGATCCCCCAGCCGTCCGCCTCATAGGAACTGGACGCGGACACTGCTGCGCCGGTGGAAATGCTCATATCTTTATTGGGCGTGTCCACCACCTGAATGGAGGTTGCTGAACGGTCGGACTGGCTCAAATGGAACGCCTCATAGATGGGCTTCAACGTGCGTTCTTCGAAGGGAAGGTTCTGCTCGCCTTCCACATCTGTTCCAGGACCGTTGAACCATCCCAAAAGGGCAAAGCCCTTGGAATAGGTGTACCCAAACATGTGGTCCTCCGCGGGCATGGTCACATTGCGGATCACCGGAATGTCAAAATGGAGTGCGATTTCGTCCACGGTTGTGGGATCAAAGGAAATCTCCAAAAAGCCGTTCTCTACGTTTGCTTCTGTCTCCATCCCATCCACAGTCAAGCGGAGTGTTGTGAGATCCACATAGGATGGAATAAACAGCCGCATCGTAAGCTCCGAAGCAGTGCTGCTTTCCACGGCAAACTGCACGTCTCCATTCTCTGGATAGCCGGATGTCTGCTGCAAAACTGTCTCCCCGCCGCCGGAAGCAAACGTCAGGCGATTGTTCGAATATTGCAGCACATACAGGCGGCCCTGGGCATCGGTCATATACTGGTATCCCAATGCTTTCCCCATGCCTTCGCCGCCGCGCATCGTGCAGCACCAGGTCGCTTCATAGGAACTTACGTCCAAGGAATCGCTGGTCACACCACAGCAAGTATCGGTACCAAAGCCACCGTTGCTGCGCTGGCCTGCGCCCATGCCATTGAGCAGAATTTTCTGGGACAATTCCAGCCATTTTACATCCTGTGTATAGCGGAACAGTTCCATGGAGGCGATATAGGAATCAATGATGGCGCACGGTTCTGTCCATTCCGGACGCTGATACCAGTTATAGTTCATATACGTCTCCGTCATGCCGGAGCTGACATATTCCTCCATGCGCTGTACCGCATAATCGAGGTACTTCTGCTCATGGGTAGCGCCGTAGAACCGCAGGATGCCGCGTGTGGCAGACAGCGTGGCGTGCGTCTGGAATTTTAGGGTGCGCACATCCTCCTGCATAAACTTTTCAATCATGATTTCGATGACCGAACGGAGCTCTTCGTTTTTCGTAATTTGATATGCGTGGGTTGCCCCGTCCAGCATGATAAACACGCAGCCGGTATCTGTGGACAACTTCCAACCGGCCTCTTCCCCGATAATCTCGCCGGACTCTCCGCCGCCCTGTCCGCCTTCGATAATGGGATACCGCGCAAAGCCGTCCTTCGCCGGGATTAAAAGCTTATTCACCAAACCCTCTATAATTTCGAGCGCACGGGGATCCTGGTTCCATTCGTACAATTCGCACATCGCACGCAGGAACCAGCTGTGCCCGGCCATCAACTGCTCATTAATCATATCGGGATTCAAGGTTTCATTAAAGAAACAGCCGTCGAGCAGCTTGTCCGGCAAAGCCTGCATCATGGCTTCCAGGTTCTGCGGGGCGCGGTCTTGGTTTGCCTTTGCCTCGCTGATGATTCCCAGCAATGCCCGGCCTTGATAATCCCCCGGCCAATTGGGGTCGCCTTCCAGAACAGAAGGCAACAGATAGGGGTCGCTCTCCAACCGGTCATAATTCTTTTGGGAACGCTCATATAGGTACCCGGAAAGCGTATCCACGTTGGCCATGTCCAATACGGACAGCTCCGCATCCGGATCGGCCTGTACATTATTTTTGGCTGCAAACGCGGGGGTCAGGCTTCCCAAACAGAGCAACAGCGCTAAAACTACGCTCAGTAGATTACGGACTTTTTTTTGTATCATGCAAAATCTCCTTTCCAAAATAGCTTTTTATTCCATTTGCAAGAAGACACATGAGAAGGGCCGCAAAAGCCCTTAAAATTCCGCTCCTCCCTTCTATTCCTTTTATCATATATCCTCTTTACAATTTTATATATATTACATATTTTTAACGACTAGAGCCCGACTGTATTATTCATTAATTATACATATATTTATCAAGGAATAAGATATTATGGCGAATTTTTGGAATATTTTTCTATATTTTTTTAGGAAATCCAGCAAAACACTCGAGCGCGGTCCCAAATAAAATGAAAAGCTTAACATAATCTCAATGGAGGGCAGACGCCCTTTAAACTAGGCAACTTTTTGATCTTTTGTGCGATACAACCGCTAGGTAAACAAAAAGAGCCCCTGCCCTTTGCAATGCAAAGAGCAGGGGCTCACAGCCTTTACGTTTCGGTTTTAACCGCCGGCCAAATTATTCGTGGTCAACCTTGTACATATGCTTGATGAGGTCGAGCACCTTGTTGCTGTAACCCCATTCGTTGTCGTACCAGGATACCAGCTTGACGAAATGGTCGTTCAGCATGATGCCAGCCTTCTCGTCGAAGATGGAGGTGTGCGGATCGCCCAGGAAGTCGGAAGAAACAACCGCTTCGTCGGTGTAGCCGAGGATGCCCTTCAGCTCGCCTTCGGAAGCTTCCTTGATCGCCTTGCAGATCTCTTCGTAAGTGGTCTTGGTCGCCAGGCTTACGGTGAGGTCAACAACGGAGACGTCCAGGGTCGGAACACGCATGGACATACCGGTCAGCTTGCCCTTAACGGACGGGATAACCAGTGCGCAAGCCTTAGCAGCGCCCGTGGAGGACGGGATGATGTTGCCAGCAGCTGCACGACCGCCGCGCCAATCCTTCTTGGACGGGCCGTCAACGGTCTTCTGGGTTGCAGTGGTGGAGTGAACCGTCGTCATGAGGCCTTCCACGATGCCGAACTTGTCGTTGATAACCTTGGTCAGAGGAGCCAAGCAGTTCGTTGTGCAGGAAGCATTGGAAACAACCTTCATGTCCTTGGTGTAGGTGTCGAGGTTAACACCGCAGACAAACGTGGGGGTTTCCTTATCCTTTGCAGGAGCGGAGATAACAACCTTCTTAGCGCCAGCCTGAATATGAGCGGAAGCCTTCTCGGTGGTGCAGAACACGCCCGTGGACTCCACAACGTACTCCGCTTCAACAGCGCCCCACGGAATCTGGGACGGCTCCTTCTCAGCAAAAACGCTGATCTCCTTGCCATTGACAACGAGCTTGCCGTTCTCAGCCTTTACGGTGCCATCGAAATGACCATGCATGGTGTCGTATTTCACCATGTAAACCATATAGTCGAGGTCGATGAACGGATCGTTGATGCCAACGATCTCAAAGGTCTCCGGCTGCGCAACAGCGGCACGGAATACCAGGCGGCCAATGCGGCCAAAGCCATTAATGCCAACTTTAATAGACATAGAACTTGTACCTCCTGAATTTTATAGTGGTCTATCCTGCTATTATTTTATAGCATTCGCAGCGATAATACAAGAGTTTGATATAAATTTAACTTACATTTTTTAAATATTTTTCTGGAAAACTCTTCAATTTTCTTCTTCTGGTGTTCGGATGGCAGCGCTTACGCCCGCGGGCAGCTTACGCGCGGCGAACAAAAAGGACAAAATGTAGCAAGCCATGCACAAATTGACCAGATGAAGCCCTGCAGGGAACAGCCCCGGGACGGTCCTTCCCAGAACCGCCATCAGCAGGGTCGGCACGGAGGTCAAAAGCGCCAGCAGTGCTGCCGGAAGTCCGGTCGCAGCCAACATGCGCCCGCTCTTTTCGCCCTCCACGCCGGCGAAAAATTTCGCCTGTGCAAACAGGAACAAAAGGAGCAATACCACCGCAAACATGTCGTACACATTTTCCGACACATTGACCACTGCTGTATAGGAGATAAACAGCAGAACCAGGCAAATGCATCCCCAAACCGCTGGCAAAAGCGCGACGAGCGGATGCTCGCCCACTGGGTTCGTCCCCGTGGCAAAGCCATAGGCCGCCAGAAAAATGGCGAACGCCGCCAGGATCCCGACAATCGCCATTGCCAGGCCGATCACGCCGGCAGGGGTTGTGCTCTCCCCACTGGGAGCCGTCCCATTGATCTGCACACTATAGATAAAAATATTGCTGACAGAGTTGACCAGAAGCAACGCGCCGGTCAGCCCGGACAGGACAGCCGTGGGGATGCTCCGCAAAGGCGTATATCTCGCCGGCATCCGCTTGCTTCCCTTCGAAATGACCACGATCGCAGCAAATGCAAGCAGCAGGACAACCACCAGCACCGCCGTAGTCGCCGTACCGCCGTTTAAAAATCCAGTATCCTCTTCCATCAGGGCAAAAAGCTGATACAGGCGAACGGGAAGCACCACAACCAGCGCAACCAGAAAAACCAACCAGGCATGTTTCATAGACATCGGATATTTCCCCTTTTTACAATAGTATCAAGCGACATTGTATTCTATTCTACACAATTGCAGGAACCTTAATTTTCTTATTTCACATAATAGCAAAATGTTGCCGTGAATCAAAAACCGCCAGGCAGCGCTGAAACACTGCCTGGCGGTACGAAGCCTCTTATTCCCGTTCGTCAATGGGTATGTACTGCTTTTCATGCGTCAAGGAGCGGTATGCGGGGCGCATAATGCGGCCGCAGGTTTCCATTTCCTCGATGCGGTGTGCGCACCAGCCCGCAATGCGGGATACGGCGAACATCGGCGTGTACAGGTCGCTCGGAATCCCCAGCATCTCATACACCAGGCCGGAGTAAAAGTCCACATTTGCAGAGATGACCTTCCGGTCGTTCTTCACCTTTGCGAATACATCCGGCGAGAGCTTTTCCACGCGCTCAAACAGCTCAAATTTCCGCAGCATGCCGTGCTCCTCCGCCATTTTACGCGCATTTTCTTTTAAAATCACGGCGCGCGGGTCGGACAGCGTATAGACCGCATGGCCCATGCCATAGATCAGCCCGGAGCGGTCGCCGGCCTCCTTGCGGACAATCTTTTCCAAGTAGCTTCCCACTTCGTCGTCGCTCTCCCAGTTTTTCACATGCCCCATCAAATCGTCCATCATCATCATGACGCGGTGGTTCGCCCCACCGTGGCGCGGCCCCTTCAAGGAACCGATGGCGGCGGAAATTGCGGAATAAATATCCGTCCCCGTGGAGGAAAGCACGCGCGTGGTAAAGGTGGAGTTGTTGCCGCCGCCGTGCTCCGCATGCAGAATCATGCACAGATCCAGCAGCTTGGCCTCTTCATCGGTAAAGACGCGGTCCGGGCGGATGGCATTGAGGATGGCCTCCGCCGTGGAATGGTTCGGGTCCAGCGGGTGGAAAAACATGCTTTGCCGGTCAAAATGGCGGCGTTTCACCTGGTAGGCATACGTCATAATGGTGGGCAAACGCGCGATCAGCTGGATAGCCTGGCGCATGTTGTTTTCCAAGGAAGGATCATCCGGGTTGTCGTCATAGGAATACAGCGCCAATACCGAACGGCCCAGTTTGTTCATGATGTTGCGGGACGGCGCCTTGATAATCATATCCTCGGCAAAATACTCCGGCAGCTCCCGGCAGCTGTTGAGCAGCTTGCTAAAGCCCTCCAACTGCGAGCGGGTCGGCTGCTTGCCAAACAGCAACAGCCAGGCGACCTCTTCAAAGCCAAAGCGGTTTTCCCGGCGGCAGCCCTCCACAATATCCTCCACGTTGATGCCGCGGTATGTCAGGATGCCCTTATCCGGGATGCGTTCCGCGTCGTCGATCAAATAGCCATGCACGTTGCAAATCAGCGTCAAACCGGCCATGACACCCGTCCCATCGGGATTCCGCAGGCCGCGTTTTACCTGATACAGGTCAAATTTTTCCGGGGGAATCTGGTTATTCGCCCGAAATTCCTCACAGAGCGCTCGAAATTCCATTTTTTGATCATTCTGCTGTGTCTCTTCCATCCTAACATTCACTCCGTTCTTTCAATCATCGGGCAAAACCGACCTGTTTCACCCACTCCCTTTTGTGCAACGATTTTATTGTAAAGGATTGCCATAGGGAAGTCAATCCTTGGAACAGAGACAAAGGCCGTAAAAATGCATGAAAAATTGTCAATTATTTCATTTTTTGTTCGAAAATGCGAATATCGTTGCAATTTACAGCATCCTTATGCATAATTCAAACATCCTCCATGTAAAAATGGAATAGCCGTAGAAATGCGGACAAGGCGCTTGTTTGCGGAGGTGTAAAAATGAAAGGTACGACGATTTTATGCTTATTGCTTTTTCTCGCCATGCTGTGCATCCCCTTCCTGGCGATCGGAGCGAACCTGTCCGGATCGCTTCCAGATTCCCCGCGGGTGACGGATTCCGGCCCCCCGGCGGATCTTGAGAACGCCTCGTTCCGCATCCGGGACGAATCCACCAACGAGGTCCTGACCGTCGGGGACCGGGACTTCCTCTATGGGGCCATCGTCACGGAAATGGCCCCCAGCGCGGAGCCGGAGGCCTTAAAAGCACAGGCGGTCGCCGCTTACACCTATTACAGCCGGCAGCGTGCGCTGGCCCGCGAGCAAAACGCGGACAGCGACTTTTCCGCCGATCCCCAAAACTGGAAGGTCTATGTCAGCAAAGAACAGATGCAGGAGCGCTGGGGAGAATCCTTTCAGGAGTATTACGACAAACTCACGGAGGTGATCGACTGCATCGCGGGCCAGACCCTTCAAAGCGATGGGGAATTGATCGACGCCACCTATTTCGCAATCTCCTCCGGAAAGACGGAGAGCTCGGAGGACGTATGGGGCGGAAAGCTGGACTACCTCGTCCCGGTTGCCAGCCCCGGCGACCTGTTTGCCAGCGGTTACCAGACCACCGCCTCGTTCAGCGCCGAAGAATTCCGGAACGCCATCCAGGAAAAAGCGCCGGACGCGGATTTTTCCGGCGACCCATCCACCTGGGTGGGCGAAGCTGCATGCACGAATTCCGGCTCGGTGAAACAGATCACCATCGGCGGGCAGCCGGTGGATGGCGACGACGTGCGCTCGGCGTTCGGCCTGCGCTCCTCCAATTTTACCCTCGCCTGTGCGGATAGCATCTTTACGTTTACGGTCCGGGGATATGGGCACGGCGTGGGCATGAGCCAGACCGGCGCGCAATTTATGGCGCAGCAGGGTTCGGATTATCAGGAAATTTTGGCGTGGTATTACCCCAACACCACGCTGGTTTCCGTATAAGAGAACGCCTCCCGTCCCAAAGGACAGGAGGCGTTCTCTTCTGCATATTGACGTTCCGGCGGGACGAGCGCCATTGTGGGAAAATACAGCTTATGTAAACAACCCCGAACAATAAGCAACGATGACCGGTAACAAAAAAAGCGCTAAGCAAAGAAGCGACAACCAGAAGGCACGCGCACGATACCAAACAAAGGGTTTCCCCGCCTCTTGGCACTGTACCTTTTCCCCTCTTAAAGCCAATACAAACATAACACCCCAGCCGATGGCCAACAGGATGTACCAAAGCCAGCGGAGCGCAGGGAATTGCCTGAGGAATGCAACCAACAGCCATGTATAGGCATAACAAGTCGTATCGAGCATGTTCAAAAACGCCGGTTCCGCCCAGCCAAGAAAACGCCGCCCTTCCTCCCGCGCTTCTTCCCGGATGGAGAAATAGGACAGCCACGCGCGGAACAGGCTGGCTGCCAAAACCGTCAATGTACAGGCGACCCAATAGACAGGCGAACTAAACCATACGATCAGCAACAACAAGATCACGACGCCCAAAGCGGCTTGAATCACGCCTGCATGGTTCCGCAAAAAAGCACCCATGATTCTCCCTCCTTCCAAGATCAATATAATATATTTTCAGCAAAATATCAAGTGGTTTTGAAGTGAAATTTCTTTACAAAATTAAACCCTTTAATTTGTAAGAATCAATCGAATGATTTAGATCGAATCTCCGAAACAAAAAAGCCTCTACCCACATCTTTTTTGACATGGATAGAGGCTTTCGAACATCTTATGCGCAGAAGGTTCTCTGGGCGGGGAAACGCAGGCGTTTAGCCCTTTTTCACCAGGTCACGGATGACTTTGAAAATCTGGATGCAAACGGTGGGCAGGACGGCAAGCAAAACGATCATGCCAACGTTTGCCAGGGTCAGCGGGGCAACCTGGAACAACGTCTCCAGGAAGGGCAGTAATAACACAGCGGCCAACAGCACAATCCCCGCTGCAAACGCCATCAGGGAATATTTGTTGCTGCCAAGGCCCAGACGGAAGATCGACTTCTCTCCCCGGCAGTTAAACCCGTGGAACAGGCGGGCAAGCGTCAAGGTGGCAAACGCCATCGTCATTGCGAGCGCTGCATTCTGCGTCGAACCATAGCCGATATAGAACGCCGCCATGGTCGCGATGCCAATCAACAGGCCCTGCCCAAAGATTTTCCCCAGAAGGGACCGATTCAAAATGGGTTCCTTGGGATCGCGCGGTTTGCGATCCAAAAGGTCCTTGCGGGCAGGCTCCATGCCGATTGCGATCGCGGGGAGGCTGTCGGTCAGTAGGTTGATGAACAGCAGATGCACCGGGGCAAACGGCATCGGCAGGCCCACAATGGATGCGAAGAGCACGCAGAGGATGGCTGCCATATTGCCGGAAAGCAAAAACTGGATCGCATTTTTGATGTTTTCATAGACATTGCGTCCGTTTAGGACCGCCTTGACAATGGTGGCAAAATTGTCGTCCTCCAAGATCATGGAAGCGGCGTCTTTGCTGACCTCTGTGCCGGTGATCCCCATGGCAACGCCGATGTCCGCCTTTTTCAGGGCCGGTGCGTCGTTCACGCCGTCGCCCGTCATCGAGACGATGCGGCCCTTGCGCTGCCAAGCGTCCACAATGCGGATCTTGTTTTCCGGGGAGACGCGGGCATAGACCGCGATTTTGGCGAGCTTTTGATCCAGCTCTTCATCGGACATGGCATCCAGCTCCACGCCCTCGAGTGCCATATCCCCATCGGTAAAGATGCCGATCTTGCGGGCAATCGCCGTGGCGGTCACCTTGTGGTCGCCGGTGATCATCACCGTGCGGATGCCGGCGCGCTTTGCGTCTGCAACCGCCTGCACGGATTCCTCACGCGGCGGGTCGATCATGGAGATCAAGCCCACAAAGGTCATATCGGTCTCGTCCTCCAAGGTGAGGGGGCGCACCGCATCCAACGGGCGATAGCCAAAGGCCAGCACCCGCAGGCCCTGCTCCGAAAGCGCATTGTTGACGCGCAGAATTTCCTGCTTGCCCGCTTCATCCAGGGGCAAAACCCCTTTGCTGGTGAAAATCTTCGTTGCACGGCCCAACATCACATCGATCGCGCCTTTGGTCAACAACGTGGGGGTCCCGTCGATGTCGTGCAAGGTGCTCATGAGCTTACGGTCCGAATCAAAGGCGATTTCGCCCAGACGCGGGTGCTGCTGGCGGTAGGCCACTTCTTCGACCCCGAACAAGTCGCCCAACTGCACCAGCGCCACCTCGGTCGGGTCGCCGATGTCCGCGCCGTCCACAGAAGTTGCGTCGCTCGCCAGAATCGCGATTTTTAACAGCAGGCGCTGCGGGTCGTTCGGCAATTGGAGGTCCTTCCCGTCCAGCAATTGGCCGTCGGCATAGATTTTCTGGACGCACATCTTATTCTGTGTAAGCGTACCGGTCTTATCGGAACAAATGACCGAGACGGAACCGAGGCTTTCCACCGCTTTCAGGTCTTTGATAATGGCATTTTCTTTGGCCATCTTCTGCGTCCCCATCGCCAACACGATGGTCACGATGGAGCTGAGTGCCTCTGGGATTGCAGCCACTGCCAGTGCCACGGCGAACATCAGGGAGTCGAGGATGGGCATCTCCCGATACAGGGACAGGCCAAAGACCACCACACAGATCGCCAGAATGATGACCGCCAATTTCTTGCTGAAGTCGTCCAGGCTCTGCTGCAACGGCGTCTTGCGCTGCTGGGTCTGGTTCATCAACGAGGCAATTTTGCCGATCTCCGTATGCATGCCGGTGCCCGTCACCACAACAGTGGCGCGGCCATACGTCACAAGGGAACCGGAAAAGACCATATTCTTCTGGTCGCCCAAGGCCACTTTCTCGCCGGGGATGACCTCCTCGGTCTTTTCCACTCCTTCAGATTCGCCGGTCAAAGAGCTTTCGTTCACCTTGAGGGAAAAGTTCTCAATCACGCGCCCGTCTGCAACCACCAGGTCGCCCGCTTCCAGAAACACGATGTCGCCCGGCACCACCTCTTTGGAGGGGACCTCCACCTTTGCGCCTCCACGCAAAACCTTCGCCGTTGGGGAGGACATCGCCTTGAGGCTTTCCAGGGATTTTTCCGCCTTGAAGTACTGCACGGTGCCGAGGATTGCATTGAGAATCAGAACGGCAAAGATGACAATGGTGCTCTCTCCCTGCCCGGACAGCATGGAGATAATGGCCGCCACGATCAGGATCACTACCAATAGGTCTTTAAACTGCTCCAGGAACACCTGGAGGACGCTCTTCTTTTTTCCCTCCACCAGCGCATTGGGTCCGTATTTTTTTAGCCTGTCCGCTGCCTGTGCATTGGATAAGCCTCCGGAAGAGCTCTCTTGCTCTCGCAAGACCTCCTCCACCGAACGGTTGAAAAATGTGTCTGCCATAATGTTTTCTCCTTCCATACAGTTCTTCCTGCTGCCGGCCGTATATAACAAAAAAAGACTTCCGGCCAGCTGCCCAAGCGTAATGCAGGACAGCCATCCAAAAGTCTTGTTAACCGATCAACGGCACACACCGCCAGATTTTTTCAAATCGGGTATGTTGACGGCATGTCTATGAAACTACTCCCTCTTGATGGATGAACAACAGAATGAGTTTTTAATTCGAGATTAGTATACCGTCAAACCGCTCGCTTGTCAACCGTCCCACAAAAAATTTACAATTTCTTTCCATATTACGCTGTGGCGTGGGTATAGACCTGCCCTGCCGCTGGAACGATGTCCCGTTTCTCCAATAGCTCGGATACTGTGACAAATTGGTAACCCTCCGCTGCCAACGCGGGGAGGATCACTTCACACGCATCCGCTGTCGCGGCGTACAGGTCGTGCATCAGGATGATATCCCCATCCTTTACCTTTTCCAAAACCTCGCTGGCAATGGCGCCGCTGCTGCGGTTCTTCCAGTCCTGCGTATCGATCGACCAGAGGACAAACGGCTTTTGTATGGCCTCTCTTGCTGCATCATTGATCGCCCCATAAGGGGGCCGCAAGAGCACCGGCGCTGTGGGAAGCAAATGCGAAATGCGTTCATCCGTCTCCTGCACCTGAAAAGCGATCTCCTGTTCACCCAGTTTGGAAAGGGATGCGTGGTTATAGGAATGGTTTCCAATTTCGTGCCCTTCTGTGTATTCCCGCTGCAATACATCGGCGTAGCTGTCCACGCGGTTTCCCAGGACAAAAAAGGTTGCGCGCGCGTTGTACTGTTTGAGCAAATTCAGGATGCGGGGCGTCACAATCGGATGGGGGCCGTCGTCAAAGGTCAGGGCAACCATCGGGCGGTCTGGATCGACGGCGACCGGCTCCGGTTCTGTGAGTTCCACCTCCGGCGCAGCCGCGACGGAGAGCAGCGGCCCCTCGGTTCGGATCCGAAGAGCGCCCGCCAGGTCTTCATAAGGGATTTCGGCCATTGTTACGCCATCCTGTTCCGGGAAAATCTGCCCCTGCTCAAAATAGATGCGTACGGCATCCGTTGTGAGGGCAAAATTTTGAAAATTATCCATATCCGGTGTGGTGCCCGCCAAAAACTGCTCCGTTTCGGTTGCGCTAAGGTTGCCGGACGATTCGCGGAACGATTTTCGTACCCCTTCGGAAAGGCGTTCCAGATAATCGTTCTGGAAAATGTCCCCGAGCCCCAGCTGCCTCCCCTCTAGCAGGTCAAAAACCATGGCGATCGTTCGATCCCGTGCGTTGGACCAAGTGGAAAATTGTTCCTTCACCGTGAGTACCATGGAGGCAGTCCGATCCCCGACCAGATAGGATTGATAATCCACCAGCAAATCGGATTGCACATCCGTTGAAGTGGTCTGCTGTTCCTGTCCCAACTGTTCCCGATGGCCCTTTTGCAAGTCCTCCACTACCTCCAAAACCTGTAAATCGATCGCTTGTATGCCGAAAACCGGATAGTGGATACTGACCGCATGATCTGGGTCGTTGTTTACAATGGATTCCGTCTCTCCGATCTGCTGATTTTCCGATGGATTTGGAAAATAAAGCGTCTGTGCCAACGCCTGCCGTTCCCGTTCGGACAAATTTTTGTTGTCGCCCATGTGCATAACGAAAAATATGGCTGCGGCCGCTAAAACCGTCAAAATGGCCCCGATAAAAATTGCCGCACGTGCGCTCCGCAGTTCTTTTGTGCTTCGCATGGTATCACCCTCTCGTAAGTAGTATCCCAAAGAAAGGGCGCTGCATACAGACGATAAACCATTGGCAGAAAAATTTTCCTTTTGTATTCGTAATCTTGTAAATAAAAAACCCTCCGTGGTCATACACAGAGGGTTCTCACTTGTATACAAAATGGATCGTTAGCCGCCGAGGTAGGCTTTGCGCACCTTTTCATCGCGGCTGAGGGTGTCCGCATCGCCGGACATAGAGATCGTTCCCGTCTCCAAAACGTACGCCCGATTGGCGATGGACAGCGCTTTTTTTGCATTCTGCTCCACCAGCAGTACGGTCACGCCCGACCGGTTGACATCGTGAATGATCTCAAAAATTTCGTTTACCAACAACGGGGACAGGCCCATGGAAGGTTCGTCCAGCAACAACATCTTCGGCCTGGCCATCAGTGCACGGCCAATCGCCAGCATCTGTTGCTCGCCGCCAGAGAGCGTCCCGGCAATCTGCTTGCGGCGCTCCTTCAAGCGCGGCAGCCGCTTGAATACGGATTCATAATCCTCGTCGATGCCGCTCTTGTCCTTTCGGATATAGGCGCCCATCTCCAAGTTCTCCTGCACCGTCATCCGCGCAAAGATTCGGCGCCCTTCCGGAACCTGCGCCAGTCCGAGACGGATGATTTTATGCGGGTCCGTTGTCCGCAGGTTCTGACCGCAAAAGGTAATCTCTCCCGCTTTTGCCTTGACCAGCCCGCAGATGGCATGCAGTGTCGTCGTCTTGCCCGCGCCATTTGCACCGATCAATGTGACAATCTCCCCTTCGTTTACCTCAAAGGAGACGCCCTTGATCGCATGGATCGACCCATAGTAGACCTGCAGATCCTTCACAGAAAGCATAGCCATGTCTTCATTCCCCTCCCAGATACGCGGTAATCACGCGCGGATTGTTGCGGATCTCCTCCGGATTTCCCTCAGCGATCACCTTGCCATAATCCAGCACATAGATGCGCTCGCAGATTCCCATCACAAAGTTCATATCGTGTTCAATCAACAGGATGGCAATCCCGAACCGGTCGCGGATCAAACGGATGGTCTCCATCAGCTCTTTTGTCTCTGTGGGGTTCATCCCCGCAGCAGGTTCATCGAGCAGCAATACCTTCGGATTCGTTGCAAGCGCACGGGCAATCTCCAATTTGCGCTGCTGTCCATAGGGGAGATTTTTGGCAAGATCCTCTGCCTTTTCGTCCAGGTTGAATACCTGCAGCAGCTCATGCGCGCGTTTGTCCACCCGCTCCTCCTCCCTGCGATATGCAGGAAGACGGAAAATTCCGGAAAGAACCGAATACTTCATCTGAAAGTTCATGGCAATTTTTACATTGTCAATTACAGAGATATCTTTAAACAAACGGATATTTTGGAATGTGCGGGAGATTCCCCCCTGTGTGATCTGGTACGTCTTTTTCCCAACGATGTTCTGGTTTTCAAGGGTGATGGTCCCCTCCGTGGGAACATACACATCCGTCAACAGGTTGAACACCGTCGTTTTCCCCGCACCATTCGGCCCAATCAGGCCGATAATTTCTTTCTCGCCAATGGAGAACTGTACATCCTGGAGTGCGCGCAGGCCGCCAAAGGCGATTCCCAAATTCTTTGCTTCCAAAACGGCCATTTCTTACGCCTCCTTTTTTGTCTCCGCTTTTTTGCCGCGGAATTTGTTTAAGATCTTGGTCAGGGACAATTCATGCTGCCCCAACAGGCCGGAGGGCTTAAACAGCATCACGCAGATCAAAATGACGGAATAGATCAACATGCGGTACTCGGAGAAGCCACGCAGCAGCTCCGGAAGGAGCGTCAGCACAATCGCCGCCACGATGGAACCCGTAATCGAGCCCATGCCGCCCAAAACCACCATAATCAGGATCTCCACCGAATAGTTGAAGTCAAACTTGCTCGGGTCCAAAACGCCGATATGATGTGCATAGAGACCACCGGCGATCCCGGCGAAGAACGCCGCCAGGACAAACGCGAGCAGCTTATAGTAGGTGGTATGGATTCCGGCCGCTTCTGCCGCAATTTCATCTTCCCGGATGGCAATGACCGCACGTCCATGGCGGGAATGAATAAAGGCAAAGATCACCGCAACGGTTATAATGGCGATGATAAACACATATGTGAAGGTTGTCAAAAGTGGGATGCCGGACAGACCCGCCGCGCCGCCGGTAAACGGCATGGCCAGGATCAGCACACGGATGATTTCGCCGAATCCCAACGTCAAAATGGCCAGGTAGTCGCCCTTCAGACGAAGTGCCGGCACGCCGATGATGACGCCGAAGGCCGCCGCCACAATGCCGCCGACCAACAGCGCCAACGGGAAACTAACCACTGTGGGCAATCCGGAATACATGGTGAACAACGCCGCCGAATACGCGCCCACACTCATGAAACCTGCATGTCCCAAAACCAGCTGGCCCAAAAAGCCGGTGGCCAAATTCAAGCTAACAGCCAAAATCACATTGATGCAGACCATGGTCAAAATGCCGGAGTAATATGGATTGATGATATTCGCACTGATTAATACGGAGAGTAAAATATAGAGCGCCAGCACCAAAACAAGGATGATGACATTCGGAATCCACTTTTTCTGTTTCATGCTGCCACCCCCTTAAACTTTTTCCCGGACATTTTTTCCGAGAAGGCCCGCCGGCTTGATCAGCAGGACCAGGATCAAAATGCCAAAGACCACCGCGTCCGTGATCTGCGAGCCGCCCGCCGCCGTGGTCAAGCTCTCGGCTACGCCAAGGATATAGCCGCCGAGCATCGCGCCCGGTATACTTCCGATTCCTCCCAGAACCGCGGCGACAAACGCCTTTAGGCCCAACATGCCGCCCATATATGGGGTAATCTGGTGGAATGTGTTGCAATACAATACGGCGCCCACTGCCGCCAGTGCAGAACCTACACCGAAGGTAAAGGCGATAGTCGAGTTGGTATTGATCCCCATCAGCTTCGCCGCACCCGCATCTTCACTGGTTGCGCGCATGGCCTTGCCGATCTTGGTTTTGTTGACCAAGAGTTGTAAGGCAATCATCATGACAATCGAAGTCACGATGTTGAGAATCGTATTGGAACTGATCTGCAACGCCCCAAGCTCCAGCATCCCATTCGGGAACATAGCAGGCATGGATTTCGCGCTGGACGAAAACAGCAGCTGCGAAAGGTTCTGCAGGAAAATGCTGACACCGATCGCTGTGATCAATAGGGAAATCCTGGGGGCGCCTTTTTTCAGAAGCCGGCTGTATGCCAGCTTCTCAATGAGCACACCAGCCACCCCGCAGAACAGGATGGAAACCAAAACCGCCGCCCAAAGCGGCATTCCTGCCATTACTAAACCAACATATGTAACATATGCGCCCACCATGATGATGTCGCCGTGGGCAAAGTTAATCAGCTGCACGATGCCATACACCATGCTGTACCCCAGTGCAACCAGGGCATAAATACTTCCAATGCCAAGCCCATTGAACACCTGCGCCAAAAGATCCATGGCTGCTCCTCCCTCAATTTCATTAGCTCTTCTTTTGAATAACCGGAAAAGAGGGTGACCGCAATCGCCCTCTTTTCCATTTTGTTCCATTCTGTTTTACAATTCGTATAAATTTGTCGAAAAATTATTTTTCGTAGTATTCGATAAACTTATACTCGCCATTGTCGATCTGCGTAATTGCCGCACTCTTGACCGGGTTGCGGTTTTCGTCAAAGGTCATGTGGCCCGTCAGACCGGTGAAGTCGATAGCTGCCATCGCAGATGTAATTGCGGCGGAATCCGTGGAACCCGCCTCGCTGATCGCCTGGGCGAGCATCTTCATCGCGTCGTAGCCCAATACCGCAAACTGGCTTGCATCCATGCCATAGGTTTCCTTATATTTCGACAAGAACGCCTGCAAATTCGGGTCGTCGCTCTGTGCGGAATACTGGCTGCAGAAATACGCGCCATTGACCGCATCCATATTGCTCTCGTCCACCTGGCCGATGACGCCGTCCCAGCCGTCTGCGCCCAGGAACTGCGCCTCAATGCCCAACTCCTTGGCCTGCACGGCAATCAGGGCCACGTCCTGATAATAGACCGGCAGGAAAATGACGTCCGGGTTTTTGCTCTTAATATTGGTGAGCTGTGCCTTGAAATCGACGGTGCCTTTGCCGTAGCCTTCGACCTGCACCACTTCAATACCAAGATCTCCGGCAGCCGCTTCAAACGCCTCATACAGGCCCTTGGAATAGTCGTCGGAAATGTTATAAATGATGGCTGCAGTCTTTTTCTCCAGTTTCTTGGAGGCATAGGAAGCCATCAGTTCCCCCTGGAACGGGTCGATAAAGCAGGCGCGGAAAATATTTTCGCCCGCCTGGGTGATGTTTTCCGCAGTACCACTGGCTGTAATCAGCGGGATCTTGTCCTTTGCCGCCTGCTGCGCAACCGCAAGCGTGGGCTTGGAGGTTACGTCGCCGACAATTGCTACAACATTGTCGCTCTGCACCAGCTTATTATAAGCGTTGACCGCCTCGGTCGCATCGCCCTTTTCATCATATACGATGTACTCAATCTGCTTCCCCAGCACGCCGCCATCTGCGTTGATCTCTTCAACTGCCATTTTTACGCCGTTGTCAACCGCCACGCCATAGACGGAGACATCGCCGGTCAGAGGAGCCAAGCCGCCGATTTTAATCGTATCACCCGTTGCACCGGCATTGTTGGCATTTCCACCATCCTGTGTATTGCCGTTGCCACAGCCGACCATTGCCGTCAGCATCATGGCCGCCGCCAAAACCATTGCTAAAAAACGCTTTTTCATGATTCTGAACCCCCATTTCAAATTTGGATCAAACCCTTGCGCCAAAATCCCTCTAATATGAAAACGACCGGGTGGCCTTGCCGGACGGAACTTTCACCTACGTCCATCGCGTTTTACCGCAGGAAACTGCAGGTGATCCATTTCATCCAGTGTGAAAATGGTCACGCGGCGCCGTGTTTAATCCGTTCACATACAGTTCATTATTGTGATTATACTACGCAGGCCATCCTTTTGCAATATCAAAATAGGCACGATGCGCGCTTTTGTGCAAGAATCGGCTGATTGCCCAATTCATTTTATGCCCTATACGCATATTGAGGATAACATTGCAATTTTTTTGCTTTTTCTTGCAAAGCGCTCTTCCTATCTTTTCCATTTTCCCCATCCATGCAAAACAAAAAGAGGCACCTCGCAAAGCAAGGTGCCTCCTCGGCTTATGTTTCAGCAGAATAGCATCTTATTCCGCTGTCTTGGTGCAATACATAAAGAACTTATAGCCCAGCGGGGAATCCCAATAGCCTTCCAGGTTCGGCTTCTTGAGATAGGTATCCGCATAGTAGTAGATCGGGGCGCCAGGCATCTCTTCCGCCCACAGATCTTCCGCCTGATGCAAGATTTCAAAACGCTTCGCGGAATCGGCCTCTGCCTTCGCCTGGTCAATCAGGGCGTCAAATTCTGCGTTCTTCCAATGGCAGTTATTGTTGCCGTTGTCGCTCTTGAAGATCTCAAGGAAGGTGAGCGGATCGTCATAGTCTGCAATCCAGCCGTCGCGGGCCACTTCAAAGGTACCTGCCGGACGGGTTGCCAGGAAGACGTTCCATTCCTGCTGTGCGATCTTGCACTCGATGCCGAGCTCTTCTTTCCACATGTTCTGGAGAGCTTCTGCAACACCCAGATGCAGAGTTGCGGTGTTGGTGGTGTACTCAAAGGTCGGGAAGCCTTCACCGTTCGGATAACCCGCCTCGGCAAGGAGCTGTCTTGCTTCCTCAACATTCTTCTCGTAATCGGCCGGATCAGTGGAGAAATAATCGCCGCCAACCTCACGGAAAGTCGTATCGCCTTCAGAAACCTTCTCAGCAACGATTGCCGCTGCCGGGACTTCGCCCTGCTTGGAAACGGTCTCAACAATGTAGTTGCGGTCGATCGCCAACGTCAGAGCCTTTCTGACTCTCGGATCATTAAAGGGTTCCTTCTCCGTCTGGAATGCGAGATAATACGTACCAATCTCATTGATGGTGCCGAAGTCCTCGCGCTCCTTCAAAGCATCGAGTTCGTCAACCAGCAGCTGGAACACATAGTCGAGCTCGCCGTTGTCATAAGCTGCCAGCTTTGCGTTGTCGTCTTCCAAAAGGATAAACTTCAAAGTGCTATCGGTAACCTTGTCCGCATCATAATAATACGGGTTCTTCACATAGGTAATGCTCTCTTTGTGGCTCCAATCGGTCAGCATCATCGGGCCATTGCCGATGAACGTAGAAGGATCCTGGGTCCAACTGTCGTTGCCTTCAACAACATCCTGGCGAACCGGATAATAGATCGGGAATGCCAAAAGCTTATCAAAGTACGGGCAGGGAGCTGCCAACTGAACGGTCATGTGGGTGTCGTCCACCTTTGTAACACCCAGCGTGGACGGATCGGCTTTGCCCTGATACACATCAGCGCCGCCCTCGATCACGTCAAACAGGTTTGCATAGTCGGAAGCCGTTTCCGGGGAAGCGGCACGCTGCCAGGAATAGATGAAATCGTCCACCGTGACCGGCTCACCATCGGACCACTTGATGTCGTCGCGCAGGGTGATGTCCCAAGTCAAACCGTCATCGCTGACGTCAACCTTTTCTGCCTGGCCAAGAATCGTGTTGCCGTTCTCATCGAACTTGTAGATGCCTTCAAACGCATGGACCGCATAGCAGGCGCCGTCCACGGACTTGTTCAGGGCCGGGTCCAAAGTCTCCGGCTCCGGGCCGATACAAGCCGTGATTTCGGGAGCAGCCGCACCGCCGTCGTCGGACGGAGTCGAAGCGGTTTCGCCACCGTTACCGCAGCCCACGAAGGTTGTCGCCAACATAGCAACTGCCAAAATGGTTGCAAGTATCTTCTTCATGAATAAATCCCTCCAGTTTTTAAAATTGGATAAATCTATTTTAATCCGCTAAATTGCGAATTAAAAGCCCAAGAACTACCGGAATTCGCAAAAAAAGCATTTGCTATTTTATCAAACTTCACCAATTCTATGACACGCTGCATAATGTCCCCCGCCGTAATCCTTAAATTTCGGCACTTCTGCCGCACAACGCTCTGTTGCATACGGGCAACGGGTGCGGAACCGGCAACCGGACGGCGGATTGACCGGGCTGGGAACGTCTCCCTCCAACACGATGCGTTTTTTCGCACGGCTGGCCTTCGGATCCGGAATCGGGATTGCCGAAAGCAGCGAACGTGTGTAAGGATGGATCGGGTTCTTATAAAGCTCGGAGCTCCCTGCCAGCTCAACCAGCTTGCCGAGATACATGACGCCGATTCGGTTGCTGATGTGTTTGACAATTGCAAGGTCATGGGCGATAAAGAGATAGGTCAAGCCCAGCTCCTGCTGCAAATCCTCAAACATATTCACAATCTGCGCCTGAATGGAAACGTCCAGTGCGGAGATCGGCTCGTCACAGACGATAAACTCCGGGTTCACAGCCAAGGCGCGCGCGATGCCGATTCTCTGGCGCTGGCCGCCGGAAAACTCGTGCGGATAGCGGTTTGCATGCTCGGAATTGAGCCCAACGCGCTCCAACAACGAAAGGATCATGTCGTGGCGCTCCTGCTTGCTCTTCGCAAGCTTATGGATATCAATGGGCTCTCCGACGATATCGCCAACGGTCATACGCGCATCCAAGGATGCATAAGGATCCTGGAACACGATCTGCATCTTTTTGCGGTATGGCGCAAAATCTACGTGGGTAACATCTTCCCCTTTGTAGATGATTTTGCCACCCGTCGGCTCATAGAGGCGTAGAATGGTACGGCCCGTCGTCGTCTTACCGCAGCCCGACTCACCTACCAGGCCAAAGGTTTCGCCCTTATCGATGTGAAAGTTGACATCATCGACCGCCTGCACATACGTTTTGTGGAACAGCCGGCCCTTGACGGGAAAATACTGCTGAAGGTGCTGTACCTCCAAAAGTTTCTCACTCATGCTTCTTTCCCCCCTTCGGCTTTCGCTTCTTCCATCTGCCTCTTCTGAATCAGCCAGCAAGCGCTGACATGTCCCTCGGAGATCTCCGTATAGGGCGGCATTTCACGCAGGCAAATTTTCATGCATTTGTCGCAGCGCGATGCAAACGGGCAGCCCGCGGGAGGGTTGAGCAAATCGACCGGCGTGCCTTCAATCGGGATCAAACGCTCATGTTCATCCTCATGGATTTTCGGAATGGACTTGAGCAGGCCCAGGGTGTAACAATGCTGCGGGTTGTAGAAGATGTCGTCTGTTGAACCGATCTCCACAATTTTGCCCGCATACATCACCGCAATGCGGTCGCAAACGTCCGAAACAACGCCCAAATCATGGGTGATAATGATAACGGACATATTGATTTTTTTCTTTAACTCAACCATCAGTTCCAAAATCTGCGCCTGGATGGTCACATCCAATGCCGTCGTCGGTTCGTCCGCGATCAAAAGCTTTGGTTCGCAGGCCAACGCCATGGCAATCATGACCCTCTGGCGCATACCGCCGGAAAACTCATGCGGATACTGCTTCATACGCTTTTCTGGTTCATTCATTCCAACCAGGTGCAATAGCTCTACCGCACGATCCCAGCATTCTTTCTTTGTCTTGGTCGTATGCAGGCGCAGCATCTCGATCAGCTGGTTTCCAATGGTATAAACCGGGTTTAAGGAGGTCATCGGGTCCTGGAAAATGATACTGATCTCGCTTCCGCGAATCTTTCGGAATTCCTTTTCCGTCATCTTTTCCATATGTTCATGACCATTAAAGGAAATTGTGCCTCCAACGATCTTGCCTGGATCTGCGATGATCCCCATCAAGGAATAGGCGGAAACGCTCTTTCCGCTTCCGGATTCTCCAACGATTCCAAGCACCTCGCCGTACTTCATGCTATAGGTTACGCTTGTAACGGCTTTGACTTCGCCAGCGGGGGTAAAAAAGGAAACATGGAGATCTTCAATATCGAGTAAGGTATCTTCTGTATTCATCTTACAAATCTCCTATTTCTTTAGCTTCGGGTCGAATGCGTCGCGCAGGCCATCGCCAAACAAGTTAAACGCCAAAATAATAATGCTGATGGCTACGGCAGGGATGAACAGACGGTATGGGAACGAGTTAATGCTGCTGATCGCATCCGAGGCGAGGGAACCGAGACTTGCCATAGGAGCTGCAACACCGAGCCCCAGGAAGCTCAAAAACGCCTCCGTGAAGATTGCGGAAGGAATCTGCAGCGTGGCGGTTACGATCAACGTGCCAATACAGTTCGGAAGCAAATGCTTGCGGATAATCCGGCCATTTGAAGCGCCCAGCGCCTTGGCCGCCGTGACAAATTCCTGCTCCTTCAACGTCATCACCTGGCTACGTACGATACGTGCCATACTCACCCAATACAACAAACTAAATGTGATAAAGATACTGATTAATCCGACGCCCACACGATTGAGGCCGTCAAAGATTGGGCTGCTATCAAACAGCGCCTGCAGAGGGGATTTTAAAGTAACCTGTAATAGAATGATAATCAAAATATCAGGGATCGAGTAGATGATATCCACGATTCGCATCATGATCAAGTCTACTTTTCCACCAAAATACCCTGCCACAGAGCCATAGATGGAACCGATCAACAAAACCAGTGCGCTTGCAATCAAGCCGACCAAAAGGGAAACCCTGGCGCCCGTGAGCACGCGAATCCCCAAATCACGTCCCAGCTTGTCCGTGCCAAAAATATGGGGGAAAACGCTTTCTCCTGAATCAATCAGCGCCTGCTCTTCCTCGGAATACTGCATCGGCCACAGATTTTCGCTGCCGCGGATCTGCTGGTCGTATTCATAAGGATAAAAGTTTGGGACAACAAACGCACAAATGATTACCAATAAGATCACCACTGCGGCAACCATAGCCACCTTATTCTTACTAAAACGCTTCAGCGCATCCTTCCAGAAGGTTGTGCTTTCGCGCATAATGTCCAGCTGTTTCTTCTCGTCTTCGCTTGCCGGGAGAAAATCGTCCGGGTCAAGCTGGAGGCTCAGCGGATTTTTTTTCAGCTTAATATCCACCATTGGACCGTCTCTCCCTTCTTATCTCAGTTTAATACGCGGGTCCACTATCTTGTAGAGGATATCCACGATAACGTTCATCAACACCAAAAAAGTCGCCAAGAAAATCGTAGTGCTCATCACCATGGGATAGTCACGCCCGGTGATGCAATTGATAAACTCACGGCCAAGGCCGGGAATGTTGAAGATTTTCTCCACAACAAAGCTGCCCGACAACGTAAAGGCCAACAGGGGGCCTGCATACGTGATAATTGGGAGAATCGCATTGCGCAGCGCGTGCTTAAACAACATCTTAAATTTGCTGACGCCTTTCGCCCGCGCTGTACGGATATAATCCTGGTTGAGTGCATCCAGCATACTGGAACGCATCAAGCGTGTGATGTAGGCCATTGGATAGAACGCAAGCGTAAACACAGGTAGGATGTAATGCAGCGGAGTTGATAAACCCATCGTTGGCAACCACTTTAATTCTACACCAAAGATTTTCATCAACGCGGTAGCCACAACAAAACTCGGAACAGCAATCCCTAAAGTAGAGACGACCATAATCAACTGATCACCCCACTTTCCTCTGCACATGGCAGCGACGGAGCCAAGTCCGACACCCGCTACCAGCGCAACCAAAATGGAAATTCCACCCAGGCGGGCAGATACGGGGAAGGTCGAAAAAATGATGTCGTTTGCCGTTCTTCCTTTTTGTTTCAGGGATTCGCCAAAGTCGCCATGGAGCAGTCCATTCATATAGTTTAAATACTGCTGGGGCTTTGGCACGTCCAAACCATACTTTGCTTCCAAAGCTGCTTGGGTGGCGGGAGTTACCGCTTTTTCACTCAAAAACGGCCCGCCAGGGATCAGGTTCATCACTGTAAACGTAATAACAGAGATCAAAAAGATGGTCAAAATCGCGTATCCCAAACGTTTACATACATACTTCGCCACTGTCTGCCACTCCTTAGTCTAAAAGATTTGCTGCCTTCTTTTTGCATTCTTTCCTCGGTGCATCATACTGAACCGGTCTTCGGAAAAGCCGTCAAATCTTGTAGACTACTCCCCCCGGCAATCCCCTAAATTCAACATTTTGCACCAAAACCAATGGACATAATCCACATTTCCTACAGAAAGTTTGTCAAAAATTGGAATAAAATATTAATATTTTATTATTGTAACATATAACCCTTGATAATTCAATAGGATTCGTAGCTATATAACGTTGAATAGGACACCTCCATCATTGGACGTGTCCTATTGATGTGATCTATTATAACAAATTTATGAACAAAATGCAAGTTCAAGTTTTTATTTTTCATTTTCCATAGCCCCCTTTGGGAGGCCAAGCAAATAGAGCCAAATAAACCCAGAAATCACGCCGTTTGCCAAACATCCCAATTGCTGATGCGCTGTTTGCGGAAGCTTGTTTATGCAAGTTTTATATTTTAAAATGCATACTTTCCTTCTATCTTAGCCAACCTAAATTTCGTAAACGAACTTGTTCTTTTTAGGATTTCCGAAAAGCCTCTGTTCATGCGCCATGCGCCTCACATTTGATATAAAGCGCCCTTGAAAGGGAGGTTCCTTTAAAATTAGGCCCTTTCCTGCTCTATGAGCTCCTGAATCCGCTTTTTCGCACGATAAATCCGTATACATACATTTTTCTCTGAAATCCCCAACAGAGTGCCAATAACCGGGTTAGGCAGCTCAAAATAATATTTCAGGACAATTACGTCCTGATAATTGGAACGCAACTTGGGCAAATAAGGAAACGATCTCTGTTCCAAATCATGCAGAATCAGATCCTGATCCTCCCCTAATGGGTTAAACATGCAATCCTTACTCTTTTGAAGAGATTTGGCAGCATTGCGGGCAATAATCAAAATGAGTGCCTTCAAATTGCTTTGCCGAAGTTTACAAATCCAACTTGCTGCACTGTAAATCCTCTCTTCTGCACAAGCAATCGCTTCCTCAACACATATGGGGTCCTGTAAAACCCTTCTAACCTCATTTTGCAAATCCATCTGATAATGTTCCAAGATCGCTTGAATTTCACCTAAACCGGTCAAGCCCCTATCTCTCATTTCCATCATGGTCTATGCATCACCTTAAACTCTGTTCTAGGGAACAATTCCTGGAAAAGATCGTTAAAAGCGCCCATTAAGAAATTTTATATGGAATGAAACCCGCTGAAACTATTTTGATCGCTTTATCAATTTATAAAATTACCATATAAAAATCTAGTTTCCAATTTCCCCCACTATTATAACATATAATTTTAATAAATAAGCCTCCGAAAACAAATTGTCTCCGGAGGCCTGTGTGAAAAATTCACTTTTTTTTGTACGTGATGACCGTTGTCTCGCCCGCAGTAGCTTCTCCCGTAATCCCTTCCATACTCTTAAGGTCGTCCATTGTCGTGATGATACAGGGAGAAATCGTCTGGAACCCTTTCGCTGCAATCGCCTCAATATCCATGTCCATCAACTTATCCCCAGCATTTACATGATCGCCAACTTTTACATGGCAAGTAAAGCCTTCGCCGTTTAACTTTACGGTGTCAATTCCCAAATGGACCAACACCTCCGTCCCATCGTCCGCTTCAATGCCAACTGCATGGAATGTGTGTGCGACCTGGGCAATCGTACCGGAAACCGGTGCCACTACAGTATTGCTGGTCGGAATGATTGCAATTCCATCCCCCAAGACCTTATCAGAAAATACTGGGTCGGGAACTTCTGTGATCGGCACAACTTTTCCCGTTTGCTGCGCTACAATTTTGCTGTCTTTCTTACCAAACAGTCCCATGGAACATACCTCCAAATTTTATTCCGGGATATAACAATCCCTGTTTCTCCATTTTAATCGAAAAAGGGACCCACCAGGTATTATTGTGCATCGTGACCGGGAAAAATCCTCAAAGCTCTGAGGCCCTAAAAGAATTTTCTTCATCAATCGACGATGCAATTGACCCCTGCATACAATCATCTGAAAACAGCAGTCTCCCTGAACTTTTAGAGGGAGACTGCTGCCATTCATACGATCACAGGAATATGTAATCGGACATTACAGATACTTCTTCATCGCATCCACGAGAGCCTCTGCCTTCGTGCCAACGATGACCTGCGTAACCTGATCGCCAGCCTTCATGACGCCGGAAGCACCCAGAGCCTTGATTGCCTTTTCGTCAAGGTTCTTGTTGCTCTTCAGCACCAGGCGGATACGGGTGATGCAGGATTCGATTTCCTTGATGTTCTCTTTGCCGCCAAGGATGTCGACATACTTCTTTGCAAGGCCGTCATAGCCCTGGTCCTTGACCAGCTTGGAGAAACCTTCTGTTTCCTCATCGTCGTCGTCCTCACGGCCAGGGGTCTTGAGGTTGAACTTAACAATGGCGAAACGGAAGACGATGTAATAGATCACACCCGCTACCAAGCCGATCGGGATCAACAGCCACGGATTCTCTGCCAACGGCACCCAGGAGCTGAAGAACAGATCTACAAAGCCTGCGCTGAAGTTAAAGCCTGCACGGATCGGGAGAGCCGCTACAACCGCCATGGAAATACCGGTGAGCAGGGCATGGACGACATACAGTGCAGGAGCAAGGAACATGAAGGAGAACTCCAACGGCTCGGTTACGCCGCTGACGAATGCGCACAGCGCGCCTGCGAAGAGGATACCACCGGCAACCTGCTTCTTGCTCGGCTTCGCAGTGTGATACATTGCCAAAGCAGCACCCGGCAGACCGAACATCATGATCGGGAAGAAGCCGGACATGTACATACCGGTGACGCCGGGAGTGCCCGTGCCGCCCCAGAAATTGCCGATATCATTGATACCAGCAACATCAAACCAGAACACGGAGTTCAATGCGTGGTGCAGGCCAACCGGGATCAACAGTCTGTTGAAGAAGCCGTAGATACCAGCGCCGATCGCACCCAGGCTGATGATTGCCTCGCCGAATGCAACAAGTGCATTGTAAACAACCGGCCATACAAAGAAGAAGATCAAGCCAACTACTACGCTAACCAATGCCGTCACAATAGCTACCGAACGCTTGCCGCTAAAGAAGGACAATGCCTCCGGAAGTTTCGTGTTCTTAAAACGATTGTAGCAAAGTGCACCAACAACGCCGCAGATGATGCCGATGAACTGGTTGTTTGCCTTGGAGAAAGCAGCATCTGCTTCCGCCCCAGTCAAAACTGCGACGACGCTGGGATTCAAAATCTGCTGGACCATCAACCAGGAAACCAGGCCGGCCAGCGCGGATGTACCTTCGTGATCGTCGCTGAGACCAATCGCAACACCGATCGCGAACAAAATGGGCATGTTGTCAATGATCGCTCCACCGACTTTCACCAAGAAGAAAGCGATGACATTCGGATCACCAAGACCGGACATAACGTTGGAATCGATCATGTAACCAATTCCCATCAGGATACCTGCTACAGGCAAGCAGGCAATTGGAAGCATCAAAGCTTTTCCAAGCTTTTGAAGCTTTGCAAGGACCTTTTGCATAATTTTACCTCCTCGAAAAAATTAATTAATTCATACAAACCGGGTCCCTTTCCCGGTTTCTACCTTAATCAAGCTGCTGCACCGTCCGGCGCAGCTCTAGCACAGTGCCTGGGGTAACCGAAAGCTCATTGATTCCAATGTCTACATAGAACCTTGTCAATTCGGTATCTCCAGCGGATTCCCCACAAATCCCAATCCAGATTCCCGCCTTCTTTGCATTCTCCGCTGCCATCTGAATCATGCGGAGGACTGCCGGATGGCGAGGATCGTACATCGAAGAAATCTGCGGATTCATACGGTCCACAGCAAGTGTATACTGTGTTAAGTCGTTGGTCCCAACACTAAAGAAGTCCACTTCTTTCGCCAGTAAATCACTCAAAATGACAGAAGCGGGCGTTTCGATCATAATCCCGATTTCAAAGTCCGGTGCAAACGCAACACCTTCCGCCTTCAAATCTGCTTTTACTTGGTTGAGCAACTCCTTGATTTCCTTAACCTGTTCCACCGAAGTAATCATTGGGAACATGATAGCCAGCTTGCCAAAAGCAGAAGCCCGAACCAATGCACGCAATTGGGTAACAAAAAGCTCCTTACGGTCCAAGCTAATTCGAATCGCACGATAACCCATCGCCGGATTCTCTTCCTTAGGAATATTCAAATAAGGGACCTGCTTATCTGCACCTAAATCCAGTGTGCGGATAATCACACGCTTGCCCTTCATCCCCTCCAGGACCGTTTTATATGCTTCAAACTGTTGCTCTTCTGTTGGAAAATCGTCGCTCTCCATATAGAGGAATTCACTGCGGAACAAACCAATCCCATCGGCATCGTTTTCCAAAACCATCTCTACATCGCTGGGATGCCCTATATTGGCATTGATCTCCATTTCTACGCCGCTTTTCGTCACAGCCTTTGTCCCTTTAAGCAGCTGCAAATCTTTTTGATGTTGCAGGAAAGCGTCGCGCTTTTGCTCGTATTCCTTGAGGGTAGCCTCATCCGGCTCTATAATTACGTCGCCCGCGCTGCCGTCTACAATGGTCATCGCGCCATCTTTCAAGCTTGAAAACGCATCACAAAGTCCTACTACAGCAGGAATGCTCATCGTACGGGCCAGAATCGCCGAATGCGAACTCTTTGAACCCTGCTCGGTAACAAACGCCAGGACCTTGCTCTTATCCATTTGGACGGTCTCGCTCGGCATCAAATCAGAAGCAGCAACAATCGCTTCTTCCTTTAAACTATCCAAGCCACTGTCCAAATTCGGATCAAGGCAACTCAACAAACGCTTCGAAATATCGACAACGTCGGCACTGCGTGCACGCATGTATTCATCGTCCATCTGGGCAAACATCGTTGAAAACTGCTGCGCTGCCTGCCAAACAGCATATTCTGCATTCACCTTTTCGTCAGAAATGCAATCTTTAATTGCATCAAAGAAATCGTCGTCCTGAAGCATCATGATATGGATCTGAAAGATCATCGAATTCTCTTCGCCTACTCGTTTTAAGGCATCCAGGTAAATCCGATTCAGCGCAGCTTCCGCCTCTTCTTTTGCGGATTCAACACGCTTAATCTCCGCCTCCACATCGGTAATCGGCTTTTTCGCAATTTTATCATCCAGCTTCACACAGAGCTTCAATTTCCCAATTGCAATACCATTGGAGGCTGCAATCCCTTTTAAGGCCTGCATTTCATCACCACTTTCTATAACCATCTCTTTTGCACACAGGAAACGTTTTAACTGTGAACAATCTGTTAATGTAATATTTATATTATAGCTTTTTCAACAAATTGTCAATATATTTAAAAAAATCCATACTAGATTGTAAATCTTGTCCACTTCTGTGCAAAAGTAGTACGCAATTATTCTATCTCAAACCATAAATACCAAAAAAAGCATTCGGGAAATAAATAGGATTGACTGAAATCTATCGTTTGATAGTAAAATAATCTTCTGTTAATGTTTACATCCCGCTTACTGTTGTTATAATGAACAAATTTTCCTATTATAACAAGGAATTTATCAATTTGCAGTTTTTCCAGTTATTAAATGGAGCTTTTTCACACCTCCTGCACGATCTGGAAAACGGTAAAAAAGAAAAACAGCGGCCCGGGCAAAATGCCCGAACCGCTGCTGCGCAAATACAACTATCGAATCAAATCAAATAGCTATACTTATAAACTTGCTAATTCTTAGCCTACCGTTACCGTGCAGACCTTAACACCATTGACATACACGCCGGTGCTCTGGCCAGCGGAGCCGATTGCATAGACTGCGAAGTAGTAGTCGTTGCCATCGATCTTACCAGCCTGGGTCTTCAGAACAGCACCGTTGCCAACCGTGAAGGACGGAGCGGACGGAGCAGTGATCTTGAAGACATAGCGGTTGCCAGCTGCAAGGTTGAAGTCAACCGTCGTGTCGGAAGTCACAACAGGCTCCGTAACCTTGATGATGAAGAGCTTCACAGCGTTCTGGCCAGGAACCGTAGCATAAACGCCAGCGGTCGTGCCAACAGCGCCAGTAGCCTTGATGGTGTAGGTAGCCTGGCCATTTGCGAACGGAGTCTTCAGAGCATGAACAGCAACATTGCCAGTGCCGATGGTAACCGGAGCTTCAACCTGGGAATTCACAACGAAGTCCTTCGTGGAGCCCTGCGGAACCTCAACAATACCGGACAGGTCGCTGGAAACAACAACTTCCGGAATTGCAGTTACGGTGCAAACTGCGGAATCATAATCCTCGAGTGCATCGCCGTCAGCATCAACGACAGTTGCATACAGATCAAAGCTGTTGGAAGTTGCATATACGCTGTCATAATCCTTAACCTTAATGGTCAGAGTTGCGCCGTCTGCAGTGATCTCGAACACGTCCTTGTCAGCGTCGCTGTAATCCCAAACAACGGAAGCGCCCGCCGGCAGAGAAGTGCTTGCCGGATAGTTGGAAACAGTTACAGTGTCAGAGAAGCCCTTAGCAATGGTAACTTCGCTCTTATCCAGAGCAACACCTGCAAAATAGGTGCTCTTTACAAGATAAACATCCTGCTTGCCCTCTGTTTTCTTCTCAAGGTTAAAGCCGAGGCCCTGAACTCCAGTAGTGTCTGTTACATCTTCACCTGTTCTGAAAGCCTCATCGCCTACATTGACTGTATTACCAGCCAATCTCAAAATGATGCTACCAGACAGTCCTTCATTGACAACCAACTTACCAGCGCCTACTGTCAATTTACCGTCGCCGCCGAGTTCATCCACTTCAACAGCATCCGTAAATGTCATAGCGCCATTCTCATCAATATCAAGACTTGTCGCCTTAACATTGCCCTTAACCGTTGCATTGGTATCTTCCGTAGCAGTGATCGCGTCTACATTCACCATAGACTCAATTGTGCCCTGGAAGTCCTCAAACAGGACATTGCCTTCATAATCGCCATCAATTGCAGAAATAGTAACATTGCTGCCACCATTCAAAGTGATGTCTGCTGCACCGTCAGCAATCAACTTACCAGCTGTCAACGCAGCATCTTCACTATCAGCATTCACAGTGATCGAAGTGCCCTTTACAGAGCCGCCGATAGTTGTATTGATGTCATCATCTTCAACATTCAGAGCAATAGCACCACCTGTGACATTGCCGGTTACTGCACCGCCGTCGATCGAAACATTGGAAGATACATCAATGCTCTCCACACGGCCATCGGTCATAGAAACAGTAGCATCCGAAATATCGTCTTCGGTAATGTTTCCAACAGTACCGCCACCAACTACAACCTCTTTGACGTCTTCAACATCGCCCACTTTTGCCTTATCTTCAACCGTCAAATTTGTAGCATTAGTAACTTTACCTACACTTGCACTGCCAGAAACCTTGAAGGTATGGCCATTTGCATCGATGTCATAACCACTGATGTTGCTGTCTTTGACCTTATCCTCACCCCAAGTAAAGTTCGGAATGTTGTTAGCGCCAGTGATTGTCTCGTCGCCGCCATCCTTATCATAGGTCACATCGCCATTCAATACCAGCTTCTTAAGAATAGTAGCTGTTGTGCTGTCTACTGTTTCAGTCTTGCTGAAATCAGTACCGGTGTTTGCTTTAATGTTCAGCTTTAAAGTGCCAGTGCCCTTACCAACGTTGTAGATAGCGTCAACACCGCCATCTTTGTCGTTGTCAACTACTTCAATCTTGGAGCTTCCGTTGCTCTCAATGCGAAGAGCACGGTCTTCATCGTCTTTCGTAATCGCAGTAAAACGAGCTACAGAATTCGTCTTATCCGAATAGGCCTTATAAATCGCCAGCTCCATCGGATCGTCTTTACCTACATGCTCATTGTAGGCCATCTCGAGAGAAGGAACCTTCTCACCCGTCTTTTGCTCAATGTTAGCATCTGCATCGCCGATGAAAATGGTACCATCTTCGATTACATTAACAGTGATTTCCTTCTGTCCCTTCAAGGTGACATCTTTGTCATCACGAGTGATGGTCGTTTCACCGTAAACCATCAAAGTTTCTGTGCCCGTCTTATCAGTCTTAACTCTCAGCAGCGGATGCTCATCGTCGCCTCTGCTGATAGAAATAAGAGAATCACCCTTCGCATGACGGACTGTGATGTCTTCTGGATCAACCTGAAGATCTGTCTCAGCCTTATCGACTGTATCCAGTCTCATCTGACCAATGAGATCCATCAGGTCATATTTAACCTTTGTATTGTCATTCTTTACCAGCGTAATCTCGTCGTCTCCGTCAAAGCTTACGCTGCCAGCCTTCTCAGTTCTGGATGCTGCGAAAGCAAAAGTTCCCGAAAAGCTAGACGTAATCAATGCCATTGCGAGCACTGTTGCGAGAGCTTTTCCTGTAATTTTTCTCATCCTTTTTGTCCTCCTTAAAAATCGTGGTTTGCGTATTTGCGCATGCCTTAAGAGAAATGAACATAATGAACGTCACGGACATTAACAGGATTAGCCCTTGACTAAGACGGTATGGGGGAGGCCCCTCCTAGATGGCGCTAGAAAGACAACCCGCATATGCGTCCCTCATATGTTACTTGGATTATAAGATATTTATTTCGCAATGTCAAGTGCGGAAATCACAATATTTTTCGGATTTTTATGCGAAAAAGCCGCATGAATCCTAGGTTTTTGCTGTTTTGGCAGCGTTTGCTCTAAAATATTGGCAGCCTTGGCAGTGTTTTGCCAACGCCGCTTTCTTCGCCTTTTCCCGATTTATAAGCCTGACTGAACCGGGAGATCATCGCACAAACATGCGCGTTCTCCCCCGTGCGAAACAATATAAATTCCGCACGGCGCGGTACCTTTCCGCTCACGGCACCGCGGACACTTGATGGTCAGTCCCGCGCCCATGGGCAAATCGTAGCAGCAAGCTACCCGATTGCAGGAACAACCGCTGGAGGCATACCAGGAACAGGCCGCACAGTTTGTACAATGTTTCACCGCAGGTAAATCTACATATTCCGATGCAATTTTTCCACCCTTCTGATACTCCCCGTTGCTGATGAGAATATGGGAAGCAGCTATCTCTGAAAGCCAATGGCTCCAATGACTTGCTGTTCCATGATGCGGCGCCTTTACAATATAATAGTCATGATAGAGACGGTCCGCAATGGCGTCAAAACTCTCAGGGGCCGCATCACCCGTCATAAGGATGTCGTCAAGACTGGCTTCACTGGTACGGCGGTTGTGAAAGATGACACTGGCCGTATTAAGTTCATCGGAATAAGCGGTGGTGGTGGCCGGGTCTGTCAAAATCTGCACAATATCCGGGGCAGTTGGCAAAAGCTGTAGTTCCGGAATCAGGAGGTCAACTTGTTCCAAGAAGGCATCCAGCCGTGCGATCTCCTCTGCCTGTAAAGGGACGGACTGACAACATAGATGATAAGCTTTCCCATAACGTGCCTTCAACTCCAAAAAGCGTTGGGCTACCTGCGGCAAAAACGGCGAAGCAAGACACACATTCAATTGTTCGACCGCTGATGCGAAGAGGTCAGAAAAAGGATACCCCTCCCGGTCCGGCCAAAGCACCTCGTACGTCACGCCGTCAAACAAAAAACTGGAGCCGCCCGCAATCGGATAGACGCGGTCCGCCCCCGCACTTTTCGCAATGCGGCTAAAAATTCGCAGGGCGCTCAAATTGACCTGCGCATAATCGCTCTGCCGCGGCAAAAAGGCATAGACAAATAAAGCAAAATCCAGCAACAAATGCTGCCCGCGTGCGTCCGCCGGGGATACCGGCAAAAGGATGCGGTCAAAATACCCGCCGCGTTTTGACAGCATCTGATACAGCCCACAGAGATGGTCCCTGTGATAATGGGTCAACAAAAACTCGCGCCCTGAACAGCCCGAATAGCGCTCCATCAACGTGGGGTCCACATAGGCGCTGAAATCCAGATCCCCTTCGCGGATCTTCTGGTTGATGCTTCCGCAGTCCACCATCAGAATATCGTGATGGGAACCGCCCAAAACAATGCATTCCCCATATTCTACATTATGTAGTTCGAGCCATTGCAAAACGGCTCACCCCCATACTCCTATAATAAATCGTCCAACCCCTGCACTTTCCCGTTTTCAAAAATGCCGGTGATGACCGTCCCATTCGCCAATGTCAGCGTCCCTTTGCCATGGCGCAGGTCGTCTTTCCACTCCCCTGCGTATAGAACCGCCCCATTCCGGTATTCGGTTCCGTGCCCATCGCGTTTGCCGTCCTTCCATTCGCCCGTATATAATAGGTTGCCTTCCGCGTCGAAGGCCGTCCCGCATCCCGTCGGGATATTATCCCGCCACTTTCCGACAAAAATGGAACCGTCATGGGAGCTAAAGGAGATCCCCGACCCGTGGCGCAGGTTGTCCTTCCAGTTGCCGACGTAGCAAAGCTTGCCCGACTTATAATAATAGGTACCGAATCCGTCGCGCTTGTCCTCATGATATCCGCCCTCGTAGGCGGTATGGCCATTCGTCATCTCGGTGCGCCCGTTGCCTTCGCGCATTCCATTTAAAAGATCGCCAAAGTAGGCATAACTCTCTTCCGCACTGATAATAATGCGTTTGACCGGCGTAGCGGCGGGCTTTGGCGATCCATCGGCCTCCTCGCCGGTTTGCTGCGAAGCTTTTTGCTTTAACTCCGGCGCATGCACAACAATCCCGTGCCGGTTTTTCGCCGCCACCGCGTAGCGCTCCGCATGCGGCGGGCGTACGACTTCTTCGAACGCATCGTCCTCTGCCGGCTTTTCCTCCGCGGCAGGTTCCGGCTCCTTTTGTTCCTGAGCCTTGAGCTCCGCTTGCACCAACTTTAAAAGCTGGGAAAGGCCGGAATTCAACGCAGGAAGCGGAAGCTCCTTTTCTTGCCAGGAGGGCTGCGGAACGTCCAAAGTCGGCGGGCAGGCCGTACCCCACTGGGCCGGTTTTGCAGCGTCCTGGCCCGCGGAAAAAAGCTCATGGTCCGCCGCATAGTCCCCCTCTTGCGCAGCCGCAGGGGATTCTGAAGCCGGTAGCTCCGGGGAGGGTCCCTCTGCGATGGCCTCCTCGGGCTCCGCCCCCGCTGTTTCCGTCTCTGTCTCAGGAGTATCCGCATCATTGGCGATGTATGTAAACCCTGCAAAAGCGGGCTCTTCCCCGCCGGTTTCCGAATCCTCCGGGCGATAAACAAGATCTTCAGGGATTGCCTCCGACGGGCGTTCCACCAAAGATCGGCGCAACGCCGCTTCTTCCTCCGTGCAGTAGCAAAAATCCCCTTCCGAAGTCTCCGCCCAGACGCGGGGCTCTCCCAAGCGCGCATCCGCCAAGCTTTGTTCCGGCGTGCCGCGGCGCAGCGCGCAGGGGACCAGTTTGATCCGGCTGTATTTCCCGCTGTCCGGGTTCCACTCCGTCAAAAGCAGGCCGCCTGCAACCGGGGATAGCACGGCCGCCGGAAGCCGATCCCTCCGGCCGTCCATATAATAAGCGGTGCTCTCCCAACGCAATTCCAACGAAAAACGCGCTTTGCTCACCGGCTCGCCGCGCTCCCCGAAATGAACCAGTTCAAACCCATTTTCATCGCGAAAAGCCTGCTGGACCAAAGCGCCGCCGCGCCGGACAGACCACGTGAAGCGATGCCAGCCTACTCTTCCACGATAAACCGTCTTGACGCCGGAGTTGAAGTCTTCTTCCCGCACAGACACCGTCCGGTCCTGTGTAAAGCATTCGCGCCGTGCCTGGCTCAGCAGGGAAGGCTTGGCGGCGGGGCCGTCGTAGTCCCGATGGTACACGGCATAAAAAAGGATGTCCGTTTCGCTTTGCATAGTCGATCCTTCCTTAATCAAAGAAAGCAAAGGCTTTCTATCTCTATCATTATATATAAGGTCATTATACATGTTTCGCGCTGGTTCCGCAAGGATTTCAGACGCACAGCGCCTTTTCACGGGTCCGCTGCACAAGCAAAACAAGAAACGAGGCCCCTGCCCAGGAGATTTCCTGGACAGGGGCCTCGCTGTTTCTTTGGAGCAAGATTCCTCTGCTTCCGCAGATGCAGGGAGCCATTCCCAGCATACCGCCATTTTTATGAGCTACTATCATCGCGGAGCCCCTGAAACGGCTATGGCAAAGCAATTACGCTTTAAACATATGCTCCACATTCTGCATCGCATGGCCGACCGCATGCATGGCGCGGTGTGCATCCCGGCGCAGATGGCGGTTCTTCTTCATCATTTGGCTGCCGACCGCCGCCACCGCAACACTGGCGACAATACCCGCGCCGATTCCTTTGACAAAGCCCATCGTTTCCTTATACATCATATACGACCTCCAAATTGCATTCGATTTTTCCAACAATTCGATCAGGGTGTTCCCCCGCATTAGTTTCCCCTCCTTATGGATGAATATCGATTCCGTTTGTTTCCGGTCCTTTTGCAAAATTTTGCGGTTTCTGGCGATTGATGGTATAATGGCCATGCATCTTAGCAAAACTGAAATCGGGCATGTCCCGGGGGAGAATGAAAAACATGGCAACACTCAACATTGTACTGGTGGAACCGGAAATCCCGCAAAACACCGGAAATATCGCCCGCACCTGCGCGGCCACCGGCGCCCGGCTTCACCTGGTCGGGCCGATGGGGTTTAAAATCGACGACCGGAAGCTCAAGCGCGCGGGCCTGGATTACTGGCATCTTTTGGACATCACCTATTACGATAGTCTTTCCGATTTTTTCAGGCAAAACAGCGGCAATTTCTACTATTTTTCTACAAAGGCGCGGCATGTGCATTCCGACGTCGCCTATCCGGACGGCTGTTATCTGGTGTTTGGCAAGGAGACTGCCGGACTGCCGGAAGAGCTGCTCCTTCAGCACCCGGATAACTGCGTCCGCATTCCCATGCTGAACAATCCGGACGCGCGCAGCCTGAACCTCTCGAATTCGGTGGCAGTCGGCGTCTATGAAGTATTGCGGCAGTGGAATTATCCGGATCTTCTCTGCGCCGGGCAGCTTCACCGGCTCTCCTGGGATTGACAGAAAGCGCCGGAAAACCGCCTTAGACCCTGCAAAAATCGGGTCTTCTCTCTTGAAAATAATTCCCATTTATTGTATACTGAAAATCAAGCGTAGAAGACTCTGAAAATTCAAATAAAGGAGCGCAAACGTTATGAATTACCTGAATAAAAAAACCGTCGAAGACATCGACGTAGCGGGCAAGAGAGTCCTCGTCCGCTGCGACTTTAACGTCCCGTTTGATGCAGAGGGCAACATCACCGACCCGAAGCGCATCAACGAGGCTATGAAAACCATTAAATATTTGATCGACCACAAAGCGAAGGTCATCCTCTGCTCCCACCTGGGCCGCCCGAAGGGTGAATTCAACATGAAGTATTCCCTCGCTCCGGTCGCTGAATACCTCTCCAAGGCACTCGGCCAGGAAGTCAAGATGGCGAAGGACGTTGTCGGCGAGAGCGCAAAGAGCATCGCCGCTTCCCTGCAGGACGGCGAGGTCGAGATGATCGAAAACGTCCGCTTCCATAAGGAAGAAGAAAAGAACGACCCGGCTTTCGCAAAGGAGCTCGCCTCCTTGGCGGAAATTTATGTCAATGACGCATTTGGCACGGCACACCGTGCGCATGCTTCCACCGCTGGCGTTGCCGACTATCTGCCGGCTGTCTGCGGCTATCTGATCCAGAAGGAAATCACCATCATGGGCGGCGCGCTCACCGAGCCGAAGCGCCCGTTCGTCGCCATCTTGGGCGGCGCGAAGGTCTCCGATAAGATCGGCGTCATCACCAACCTGCTGGACAAGGTGGACACCCTCATCATCGGCGGCGGCATGGCTTACACCTTCATGAACGCACTGGGCTATTCCATCGGCACCTCCATCTGCGAGGGCGACAAGGTCGAGCTGGCAAAGGACACGATGGCAAAGGCCAAGGAAAAGGGCGTCAAGTTCCTGCTCCCGGTGGACAACGTTGTTGCAACCGAGTATAAGGCCGACGCAGAGAACAAGGTCGTCGATTCCGACCAAATCCCGGACGGCTGGATGGGCATGGACATCGGCCCGAAGACCTGCGAGCTGTTCGCAGACGCCATCAAGGGCGCTGGAACCGTGGTCTGGAATGGACCGATGGGCGTCTCTGAGTGGGATGCTTTTGCAAACGGCACGATCGCCGTTGCGAAGGCTGTTGCAGACAGCGGCGCAATCTCCATCATCGGCGGCGGCGATTCCGCTGCTGCGGTTGAGAAGCTTGGCTTCGCGGACAAGATGACCCATATCTCCACGGGCGGCGGCGCTTCCCTCGAGTTCCTGGAGGGCAAGGTTCTCCCGGGCATTGCCTGCTTGAACGATAAGGACTAATTTGAGCATCCGCGCCTTCGGCGGGGACTCCCGCCTGCCAGGGATTCGTTCCCGGCTGTGCGGTTCCCGCCGGAGGCTTCTTTTTTGACTATCATATAAAAGGGGATAGACATCCATGAACAAAGCACTGAGAAAAGCCGTCATCGCCGGCAACTGGAAAATGAACAAGACCCCTGCCGAGGCCAAAGAGCTGATCGAAGGCATCAAGCCGTTGGTCGCAGACGCAGGCTGTGACGTCGTTGTTTGCGTCCCGTATGTGGATCTCGCCACCGCTCTGGAGGCAACCGCAGGCACCAACATCGGCGTGGGCGCGGAGAACTGCCACTGGGAAGTTTCCGGCGCTTACACGGGAGAAATTTCCGCAAATATGCTCACGGCAATGGGCGTAAAATACGTTATCATCGGCCACAGCGAGCGCCGCACCTATTTTGGCGAGACGGACGTCACCGTCAATAAGCGCGTGCGTGCTGCATTGGACAGCGGCCTGACCGTGATCCTCTGCGTGGGAATATTTGGAGCAGCGCGAACAGGGCATCACCGCTGAGCTGGTGGCTATGCAGACGAAAATCGCGTTGCAGGGCGTCAGCAAAGACGAGCTCTCCCGCGTGATCATCGCTTATGAGCCGGTCTGGGCAATCGGCACCGGCAAGACCGCGACCGCAGAGCAGGCCAACGAGGTCTGCGCCATCATCCGCGAGACCGTGAAGGGCCTCTACGACGAGGCGGCCGCCAATGCGATGACGATTCAGTACGGCGGTTCGATGAACGCCAAGAATGCAGCGGAGCTGCTGGCGCAGCCCGATGTGGACGGCGGCTTGATCGGCGGCGCTTCCCTGAAACCCGCAGACTTCGCGGAGATTGTCAAGGCTGCCACGCAGGGCTAATATCCCCTGCAATGTTTAATAGAGTAGGAGATCGAATCATACATGAGTAAAAAACCTCTGATTTTGATGATTTTAGACGGCTTTGGCATTGGCGGCGATTACGGCAATGCAATCAAGGCGGCCAACAAGCCGAACCTGGACCGCGTCTTCGGCAGCAACCCGATCACCCAGATCGGGGCTTCCGGTATGGACGTCGGCCTGCCGGATGGCCAGATGGGGAACTCCGAAGTCGGCCACACCAACATCGGCGCCGGCCGCATTGTGTACCAGGAGCTGACCCGCATCACCAAAGCCATCCAGGATGGCGATTTCTTTGAGAATTCCGCCTTCATCTCCGCAGTGGACAACGCCATTGCGAAAAAGACCGCGCTGCATCTCATTGGGCTGCTCTCCGACGGCGGCGTGCACAGCCACAATACCCACCTGTATGCCTTGGTGGAATTGGCCAAGCGCCGCGGCCTGAAAAAGGTCTATGTCCATGCATTGCTCGACGGCCGCGATGTCCCGCCTTCCTCCGGCAAGGATTATGTAGCCGAGTGCGCCGAGAAGCTCAAAGAGATCGGCGTGGGCCAAATCGCTACTGTCATGGGCCGCTACTATGCGATGGACCGTGACAACCGCTGGGAGCGCGTGGAGAAAGCCTATGCAGCCATGGTGTACGGCGAAGGCATCCAGTGTGCCGACCCGGTCCAGGCAGTAGAGGATTCCTATAAAGAGAATGTAACCGACGAGTTCGTCGTTCCAACCGTCTGCGCAGAGGGCGCAGAAATCGGCGCGGACGATTCCATTATCTTCTTTAACTTCCGCCCGGACCGTGCGCGCGAAATTACGCGCACCTTTGTCGATCCGGAATTCACCGGCTTTGAGCGCAAGAAGGGCTTCTTCCCGGTCAAATACGTCTGCATGACGCAGTACGACGCTACCATGCCGAACGTCCTGGTGGCCTTTAAGCCGCAGAGCCTGAAGAACACCTTCGGCGAATACATCTCCGACAAGGGCCTGACCCAGCTGCGCATTGCAGAGACGGAGAAATACGCGCATGTGACGTTCTTCTTCAACGGCGGCGTCGAAAAGCAGTATCCCAACGAGGACCGCGTGCTGGTCAACTCCCCGAAGGTGGCCACCTACGATTTGCAGCCGGAGATGAGCGCTTACGAGGTCACCGACCGGTTGATCGAGCGCATTGAATCCGGCAAATACGATGTGATTATCCTGAACTATGCAAACTGCGATATGGTCGGCCATACGGGCGTATTTGACGCTGCAAAGGCCGCTGTGGAAGCAGTGGATACCTGCGTTGGACGCGTATTGGACGCGATCGCCAAGCAGGACGGCGTGGCGCTGATTACAGCGGACCACGGCAATGCGGACAAGATGTACGAGGAAGATGGCTCCCCGTTCACCGCGCATACGACCAACCCCGTTCCCTTCTGTGTGGTCGGCTATCCCTGCAAGAAGCTGCGCAAAGGCGGCCGCCTTGCGGACATCGCCCCCACCATGCTGCAGATCCTGGGCCTGCCCCAGCCTGCGGAAATGGACGGCCGTTCCCTCATCGAGGAATAAACCGGCCGTTCTTCCCATTGTGTTAGAGGGGGCGGAAGGAAACAGGCTTCCGCCCCAGCTTGTGGAACGCGGACCTACTAGCAGTTGCTGGAAGATCCCGTTCTACAATACAAATTGACAATCCGTCCTCCAAACAGGAAAAGGGCGTTTCCCCGAGAGGGGAAGCGCCCTTTTCCTATGTGTGGATTGTAGATGGAAGATTTATTTCTTAATTTCTGTTTTCCACAGGCCATGAAGATTGCAGTACGCATAAACGGCGATCAACTCGTCATCCTGCAATGCAAAGGATACAACCGGCTTCTCTCCCGGCTGGATGGCCTTGCGCTGGCCGCCATGCGCCGTCTGCAGATATACCCAAGCAATATAATGCTCTTCCGTCGATGGATGCTCAACGCTTCCCACGCTGACCTTGACAACATTCCCATCCATCTCAACCACCGGCAGGTGCTTCTCCGTTGCGCCCTCTGTGGTGTTGGGGACCAATTCGCTCATTTTTTCCCCACAGCAAACCAGCGGCACGCCGGAATCATGAATCAACCCGACAATATTCCCGCAATGCTTGCAAATATAAAACTTGACTTCTTTGCTCATCCTTTTGACCTCCATTCCGATTTTTCTTAGTCATAAATATTTTTTGTGGGATGCATGTTTCCCACACATTTATTATACCCTATGAAACGGGGGTTGTATAGGAGCATTTCCATTTTTTCGAATCCTTTTCGAGTGGCAATTTTTCGGTTCCATCCGGCATTGGATTACGCAAAGCTTACGTTTCTATGACAATTTTGTATCCACATTGCATTGCCTCAGAAAAGATGTTAGAATAAATGAAAAAACGGGAAGGAGTGACGGAATGAAACGTTTTGCGGCAATTTTCTTGTGTGTGATTCTTTTGTTTTCCCTTGCCGCATGTGAGCAAGACGAACCCAGCAATGCAAACAAATCCTTCCAATACCATCTGGCCGCGGAGCCGGAGACGCTCGATCCGCAAATCGCCGCCGATGAATCCGGCATCATCCTCATCCAGGCCCTTTTTGAGGGATTAACCCGCCTGGACGCCGACGGCAATGCTGTGCCCGGTGTGGCGGAGAGTTGGACTTCCAACGCCGATTTTACCCAATTCACCTTCCAGCTGCGCGAGGACGCCGTTTGGAACGACGATGACAATACGCCTGTGACCGCTGACGACTTCGTCTATGCCTTCCAGCGCGCGCTGGACCCCGCAACCAACTCGTCCACATGCAGCCCCATGTATTGCATCCAAAACGCTCGCGCCGTCCATGCCGGGGAATTGCCGGTGGAGCAGCTGGGGGTTTCCGCTTTGGATGCCCATACCCTATCGGTGCAATTGGAATATTCCTGCGAAGACTTCCCGGAGCGTACCGCTTCCGCCGTCTTCATGCCCTGTCACAAGGATTTTTTCCTCACCACAGGCGGACGCTACGGCCTGGATCGTTCTACGTTGCTGTGCAATGGCCCCCTTGCCATCGACGGCGTGTACGGCTGGGAACACGGTTCCTACATCAATCTGCGCCGTTCCTCCAGCTATTCCGGCAATAGCAAACCGCTCCCGTCCGACGTCAAGTTCAGCATCGGCAACAAAAAGGTCGATGTTTCCGACCCCGTGGCCGCTTTGACGGATGGAACCGTGGACGCCATCGCCATGCCCTCCGACCTGGTCGAAGAGGCCAAGGAAGCGGGCTGCACTGTGACCGGCTTTGAAGACACCACGTGGGGGCTGTGCTTCAACACGCAAGATGAGGTGATGCGAAACCTCAATATCCGCAAGGCCTTTACCCAGGCGTTTTCGCGTGAAAAGGTCCTGGCCCATCTTCCGGAGGGCGCAACGGCCGCGGAAAACATCATCCCGCCGGACACAAAGCTCTTCGGGCACGACTACCGCGAATTGGCGGGCGGCGGCGCTTTCTATCCCCTACAGGATACAGCCGCGGCGCAGTATCTGGCCGCCGGTATCCAGGAGCTGGGCTTGGAGGCCCTCCCAAAGGTGACCATCCTGTGCCCGGACGATCCGGATGTCAAGCTGATGGTCAACGAGATGCTGACCGAATGGAATACACAATTTGACGACTATTTTAATATGGAACCGCTCAGCGACAACGAACTGGCGTCCCGGGTTTCTTCGGGGAATTACCAGATCGCCATCTGTTCCATTACGCCGGAATCGTCCGGCCCATTGGCCGTCCTGAACCTGTTCCGCAGCGATAATCCGAACAATCCGGCCCATCTGCGCTCCGCAGGGTTCGACGAAAACCTCGCCAATGCGGAAAATCAGAGCGGTACGGAGGCCGCTGTTTCTTGCGCCGCAATGGAGCGGTACCTCAACGAGCAATGTATCTTTTACCCCTTGTTCTACGAAAGCCACTATTTTGCCACCGCTCCCGGCGTGACGGGGATTGTGTTCCATCCCTATGGCGGAGGCGTCGATTTTATCAATGCCGGCAAGGATAGCTTATAAAGCGCTTTACGCCGGGCAGCACATCTCCATGATCCTATGCGGCATGCGCATGTGCTTTCATCCATATCTTTTCTGGGGGGCCAGTCGATGATTACCTCTTGTATGGCGTTTTATCCCTGCCTTGACCTTGCAAAAACCGAGATGTTTTATACCCAAGTGGTCGGCCTGCGCACGGTCTTCGCCTCGGATACCGTCCGTATTTTCCACGCCAAGCAGGGATATTTTGCCTTTGTCGCCTATGGGGACGGGGAAATCCCCCGCAAACACCTGTGCTTGTCGCTCAATTGCGCCAACCGGGAGAGCGTCAATGCGGAATACCAGCGCATCTGCGCACTCGGCATTCAGCCGCAGAGCGCCCCTGCGCAGCATCCATCCCAACCGGTCTATTCGTTCTTTTTGGAGGACCCGAACGGTTACACGGTGGAATTCCAGAAAATCGATGGATTCCAGCTTACATAGCGGAGAACTTCATCTTTTATAAAAGGCCGCACAAGCGAAAGCTTTCCCGTGCTACACATGCTCTGCATTTCTAAGGGGGAATTTATGAAAACGATCGTTGTCTATAGTTCGCAATACGGCGCAACCGAACAGTATGCGCGCTGGCTGGCAGAAGCGCTGGACGCAGATCTCTATGCAGTCCGCGCGATTTCCGCCGATGTATTGGGCGGCTATGATTGTATCCTGTACGGCGGGGGCCTCTATGCCGGAGGGGTCAAAGGGCTTCCCACTTTTCTGAAGCATTTCTCCAAATGCGAAGGGAAACCCCTGATCCTGTTTACCTGTGGGATTGCAGACCCAAAGGACCCAGCGAATGTCGAACAGATCCGCAGCCAATTGCACAAGGCGCTCCCAGCAAATATCGCAGCGCAATGCACCTTTTTCCACCTGCGCGGCCGGCTGGACTATCCGCACTTAACGGTGGTACACCGGGCGATGATGGCCATGCTCCGGAAGATGCTCTTGAAAAAGGCTCCCTCTTCCCTGCGGGAGGAGGACCGCCAGCTCCTGGAAACCTACGGCAAGGACGTGAATTTTATAGACCGCTCCGAAATCGAACCGATTGTGTCCTTTGTCCGCAGAGGCGCGGAATAGGACCTCTTATCTCATTATAAAACGGAAGGGAAAAATTTTCCCTTCCGTTTTTCTTTTTTCGCAATCCTTCCCGCGCGGCACAGTACACCGCTTCCCTCTCTCCTTTTCTATGAAACCCCTGAATTTCCGTTCCCTGCTAAACAAAAGAGCGGACAGGAAGTCTTCCTGTCCGCTCCAATTCGTATAAAAGTCTAAACAAATTACAAATCGTAGATTTCTTCTGCGCTCAAGATGGTAATTCCATTCTCCCTGAGCATGTTTACTGCCCGCTCGCTGTCGTCCACACGAAGAATCACAAAGGCTTTTCCATGCTCACGGCTGACAAACGCATAGATATATTCCACGCCAATCTGATTGTCCGCCAGCACGCGCATGGCTTTGGCAAATTCGCCGGGCTGGTCGTCGATTCCCATGGCGATCACGCTCGTGAGGGAAACCGTCAATCCCGCAGCCTTCAGAGCTTCTACGGCTTCCTTTGGCTTATTGACAATCAACCGCAAAATACCGAAATCGCTGGTATCCGCGATGGAAACCGCCCGGATATCCACATTTGCTGCGGCAAGCGCCTCCGTGATCTCTGCAAGGCGGCCGGACTTATTCTCCACAAAAACGGAAATCTGCTGGATCTGCATACCGATTCCTCCTTTATGGTTTGATTCTCTTTCGGTTACGCGCTTGGGCTTCCCGCATGCGGGACCGGCGCCAACCGAAACAAGCTTCGCGCTTTTTTATACGTCCGCGTTGTACCCCAGTTCAAACGCTTTGAGGTTCATATCGATAAATTTGGACGGCACCGTCTCCTTGATGGTATCGATCCAGACCTCCTTGGGGAGATCCAGTTTCTTGGCCATGGCGCCGATCAAGACCACATTGACCGCCTTGGATGAACCGGCCTCTTCCGCCATCCCCAAAGCGTCCAGCGCAACGACCTTTACGCCCTGCTCGCGCACCTTTCCGAGTATGTCCTTCGGGTATTCGGCCACGCCCGTTACAACGGGCATCGGGTCCATCTGCTGGGTGTTGACCACCACGGTCCCCTCCGGCTTTAACCACGGCAGGTACCGGGCCGCCTCCAATGCTTCAAACGCCAGCAGAACGTCCGCCTCACCCTGCGCGATGATCGGGGAATACACCTTATCGCCATAGCGCACATACGTCACCACGGACCCACCGCGCTGGCTCATGCCGTGCACCTCGGAAACCTTTACATCGACGCCCTGGCTCAACATCGCGCTGCCCAGCACACGGCTGGCCAGCAGCGTTCCCTGCCCGCCTACGCCGACAATCATGACACTTTTCACGTTGCTCATGCCTGTACCTCCTGTTCTGTGATCGCGCTCTTCGGGCACAGGGTGGTGCATACGCCGCAGCCTACGCACTGCGTGCGGTCAATTGCAGCTTTCCCGCCGTGCACACTGATCGCCGGGCAGCCAATGCCCAGGCACGCTTTACATCCAATACATTTCTCCGTATCCACCACAAGGGACGGCTTATGTTTCACATATTTCAACAGCGCGCACGGACGGCGGCTGATGATGACAGAAGGCTCCTCCGCTGCCAGTTCCTCTTTCAGAACTGACTCTACCTCTTTGAGGTTATAGGGGTCGCAGACGCGCACCCGCTTGATGCCGACCGCTTTGCACAGCGCCTCCAAATCGACCGCTGTGGTGGGGTCGCCCTTGATGTTGTAACCGGTCGTCGGGTTCTGCTGGTGGCCGGTCATGCCCGTAATCGAGTTGTCGAGGATGATGACCACGGAATTGCTCTGATTGTAGGCGATGTCGATCAAGCCCGTAATACCGGAATGAATGAACGTGGAGTCGCCGATGACCGCAACGCTCTTCTGCTCCGCGTCCTTGCCGCGGGCCTTATTGTAGCCGTGCAGCGCAGAGACGGACGCGCCCATGCAGATGCAGGTATCGATCGCGCTCAACGGGGCGGATGCGCCGAGGGTATAGCAGCCGATGTCGCCGCTGACATAGACCTTTGCCTTCTTCAAGGCATAGAACAGGCCCCTGTGCGGGCAGCCGCAGCACATCACCGGCGGGCGGCCCGGCGTCTCCGCATCCACCTTTTTGCTCTCCGGCACTTTGCCCAGCATACACTGGCGGATCACATTCTGCGAGAATTCGTCGCAGCGCGGGAACACATCCTTGCCATGCACGGCGATCCCGTTCTTTTTGCAGAACGACTCGATCACATCGTCGAGTTCTTCAATCACATAGAGCGTCTTGACCTTGGAGGCCAGCTCCTGGATCTTCTTGAGGGGCAGCGGGTGTACCATCCCCAGCTTCAAATAGGACACGGTATCGCCCAACGCCTCTTTTGCATACTGATATACCGCGCCGGAAGCAATCACACCGACCTCGGAATGATTGTCCTCCAACACGTTGATGTCCGCTTCATCCGACCAGGCGGAAAGCTTCTGCGTGCGCTCCTCCACCTTATAGTGCTTCGGCTTCGCAAAAGCGGGCAACATGACATTTTTCGCAGGGTTTTTCTCGTACGGCTTGAGTGCATGCTCCTCGCGCTCATACAGCTCCACCGGGCTGCGGCTGTGCGCGACGCGCGTCGTCAAGCGCAGGAGCACCGGCGTATCGAACTGCTCGGAGAGCTCGTAGGCCAGCTTCGTGAAGTCCCGGCACTCCGCAGAATCGGCGGGTTCTAGCATCGGGAGCTTTGCGGCAATCGCATAGTTGCGGGAGTCCTGTTCGTTTTGCGACGAATGCAGGCCCGGGTCGTCGGCCACGGCAAGCACCATGCCGCCGTTCACGCCGATGTAGCTCATCGTGAAGAGCGGGTCCGCAGCCACATTCAGGCCCACGTGCTTCTGCGCGCAGAATGAGCGCGCCCCGGCAAAGCTCGCGCCAGCGGCGACCTCCGCCGCCACTTTCTCGTTCGAAGCCCATTCGCAGTAAATTTCCTCATACGTGGCGGCCGCCTCTGTGATCTCCGTGCTGGGGGTGCCAGGATAGCTGGACACCACCCGCACACCGGCCTCGTAAAGGCCGCGCGCGACCGCTTCGTTTCCCAACAGTAACTTTTTCATTTTACCTCTCCTATATATCAGACCTATCCGCCGCATGGACGGATGAAATTCCCATGTTCGCTTATTCCTCCGGCTCGTTGCGCAGGTCCAGGATGCGTTTTGCCTTGCCCTGGAAGCGCTCCAAGCTCTTGGGTTCGGCCAGCGTGACCTTTGTCTCCAGGCCAAGGACGCTCTTCAGGCGGTCGTGGATCTTATGCTGCAACGCCTCCAGCTCTCCATAGCTCTGCAACAGTTCGCCGTTGCTGAGCTCCACTTTGACCTCCAGGGTATCCAGGAAGTTCTTCTTGCGCACGATCAGCTGATAGTGCGGGCCGACATGCTCCATCCCCACCAAGACGCTCTCGATCTGCGACGGGAATACGTTGACGCCCTTGATAATCATCATGTCGTCGGTGCGCCCCATCACCTTATCCATGCGCGCGTGGGTGCGTCCGCATGCACAGGGCTCATAATTGATGCGGGTGATGTCCTTGGTGCGGTAGCGCAGGACCGGCATTCCTTCGCGCGACAGCGTGGTGACCACCAGCTCGCCCACTTCACCCGGCCCCTTGCGCTCAAGGGTATCCCGGTCGATGATCTCCGGCAGGAAGTGGTCCTCCGCGAAGTGCAAGCCGCAGCGCAGTTCGCACTCGCCGGAAACGCCCGGGCCGCCGAGTTCGGTCATGCCGTAGTTATCTGTTACAAACATATGTAGGTTCTTTTCGATCTGCGTCCGCATCTCTTCGGTGCAGCCCTCGGACCCCAGCAGGCCGATGCGCAGCTTGTATGCGCTGGCGGGATACGGGGATTCCTTGACCATCTCGCCCAGATACAGCGCATAGGACGGGGTTGCCACCAACCCGGTCACGCCAAAATCGCGGAACATCATCAGCTGCTTCTGCGTATTTCCGGAGGATGCCGGGATAACCGTCGCACCCAGCTTTTCCAAGCCGTAGTGCAGGCCCAGCGCCCCGGTAAACAGGCCGTAGCCGAAGGAAATCTGGATGATGTCCTCATCCGTCACGCCGGAAGCCGCCCCGATGCGGGCGATCAGCTCCGCCCAGGTGTCGATGTCCTTCTTGGTATACACGCCGACCGTGGGCTTGCCGGTGGTCCCGGAGGAGGCGTGGATGCGCACAATATTTTTCATTGGGCACGCCATCATGCCAAAGGGATAATTGTCGCGGATGTCATCCTTTGTGGTAAAGGGGATATATTGGATATCCGACAAGGTTTTTATCTTATCGCCGGTAACGCCGGCTTCTTGCAGCCGCTCATGATAAAACGGGATGTTATTGTAGCAATAATCCACCATCTTTTTCAGCTTTTGCAGCTGTAGCGCCTCAATATCTGCGCGGCGCATGGTTTCCACGTCTTTTTGATAAAACATGGATCGGGTACACCTCCACACAACAGCCGCTCCAGGAAAAACGGCGGGGGCCGTGCTCCGTCGTTTGGTGGAGGCGATGCTGTAAAATTTACCGCACCAAAGGCCAGCTCTGGTGCGGTTGTCTTTTGTTATTTTAACTCTTTTTCCGTCGAAATGCAACCTGCTTTTTGTGGAAGGCATACGGTTTCGAGCAATGTGTGCAGTTTCTTTAACGCTTTTTGGTGATATAGTACAAAAGCAAAGGGAAATATCACCACACACTCCTTATTTTTCCTTTTCTTTTGGTGCTAACGGCAAGCAAATCGTGAAGGCAGTCCCCTTTCCGGGCTCGCTCTCCACCCCAATTTCCCCGCCGTACAGCGCTACCAAATGCTTAACAATGGAAAGGCCCAAGCCCGTGCCGCCGATCTCCCTGGAACGGCTGGTATCCACGCGGTAAAAACGTTCGAATAAGCGCGGGAAATGCTCTTTCGCAATGCCAATCCCTGTGTCCTTCACCCGCACCACAGCGGTCTGACGCTGGCGCTGCGCCGTGATGAACACGCTGCCGTCCTTGACGTTGTATTTGACCGCATTGTCGATCAGGTTCCCAAAGAGCTGCTGTAAGCGTGTCGGCGTACAAGCCACATAGAGCTCCGGATCGGCATCGATATGCATGCGGACATGGTTCTCCTGGCCGAGCGACTTTGCGCGCTCCACACAGGCTTCCAGCGCCTCTTTCACATTGCAAGGGCGCATGGAGGGGTCGTCCTTGGCGTTCTCAATCTGGGAGAGCACCAAGAGGTCGTCAATTAAATGGGTCAGGCGGTCTGTCTCAATATCCAATACATCATAAAAATACCGGCGTGTTTCCTCATCGCGGTCCGCGCTCTTCAGAAGCTCGATGCTGCCGCGGATCGAGGTCAGCGGCGTTTTGAGTTCATGGGTGACATTGGAGACAAACTCACTGCGCATCTGCTCCATTTTCCGCATGCGCGTCACATCGGAAAGGACCACCAATGCCGAACCTGTGGGCCGCGCCTCCATCGGCGCTGCATAAACGGTGTACCGCTTATCCTCCGGCAAATTGATCCATTCGTCATTGATCGGTTTTCCGGCACAGATCGTTTCTTGCAGCAGGGCGGAAACTTTTGTCAGCAGAAGGCTACCTTCCAGATGGTCCCCGACCTGCATCGACGGGCAGTGGAGCAACTTGCGTGCGCTCTGGTTGAGGAAGAGCACTTCCCCGCCCTCGTCTACTGCAAGTACCCCGTCATTCATCCCCTGGAGGACCCCTTCCAACTGTTCCTGCTTTGTCTTGAGAAGGCTCACCGCGTGTTCCGTGCTGTCTGCCATCTGATTAAACGCCTGGGCCAGCTCTGCAAATTCATAGCTAAATTTCCCTTCCACCCGGATGGAAAATTCGCCGTCCGCCAAGCGGCGTGCTGCAACGCTCATCCGTTTGACTGGTTCGCTGATCCACGTGACAAAAATGCTCGACGCCATACACACCATCACAATACCAAACAGCATACCGAGCCCTGCATCCATCCACATCTGCTGGATTGTCTCCTCCAGCGCGCCTGTAGGCAACGCCGCACGCAAATAATATTGCCCTACGTGCCGCGCCTCATAGTAATATTGTGTTCCCACGCTGTTGCTCTTTCGCATATCATACCCAACACCCTCTTCACGCGCCTGTAGGATCTCCGGGCGGTCTGCGTGGTTTTCTGTGATCTCCCGCCCCTCGCTATCCCCCAGGACGTTTCCTTCCTCATCCAGGATGGTGATGCGGATGGGCAACCCCGCCTCTTGCAGCGCTTCCCCCAAAGCAGAAGCTTCTTTTTCCGGATCTTCCAAATCCTCTATCTGTGTAGAGAGTACCGCCAGCGCGGTATCCAATTGCCTGGTGAACTCCCGCTCGTATTGATTTTGTACTAGCAATGTGGCTGTCAAAAAGGCGGCTACAAAGCCTACGACAATTATGATGATGTTGCACAGCATCATCCGCTTTTTCATTTTGCTGTCCCCTCTGCTTGTCAGATAAATACGATGTAAAAAAAGTGGCACACCCCAAAAGGCATGCCAACAATTTTATTCGGAAAACCGGTACCCAACGCCGCGCACCGTCTGGATTAAGACCGGATGATCCGGGTCATCTTCTACTTTTTGCCGCAAATAGCGCACATGCACATCCACGGTACGGGTGTCTCCAAAATATTCCACACCCCAAACTTTATCCAGCAGGCTGTCGCGTGTGAGCACTTTCCCACGGTTTTTCATCAACATTGCCAGCAGGTCAAACTCTTTGGCGGTTAATTCGATTTTTGTTCCATTCTTTGTAACCGTATGGCGCGCGATGTCCACTTGCAGCGTGCCGGCTTCCAACTTCTGCTCCGGCTCCTGGGAACGCGCCGTCCGGCGCAGAACCGCCCGCACACGTGCGCAAAGCTCTTTGATCCCAAACGGCTTGACGATATAATCGTCCGCGCCGAGCTCTAAGCCCAACACCTTGTCAATCTCTTCCCCGCGCGCCGTCAGCATCAGGATCGGGATATCCCGTGTATCTGCATCGGACCGCAGCGTACGGCACACTGCCAAACCATCCGGCGGAGGCATCATCCAGTCCAGGATAATAACATCCGGCTTCCGCGCCTTTATCCCGGCCAAAAGCGTCTCCCCATCTGCAAACTCAGCGGATTCGAAGCCGCTGTCCTTTAAGCCAAACGCAACCAGGCGGCGAATATTTGGTTCGTCGTCTGCAATATATACCAAAGGCATAAAATGCCCCTCTCTTTCTCTGCGCGCTTCCGCACAACAACTATGTATGAGGCGGCCAGCGGATGCCCTGCCGCCCTACAAGCGAACTCAAACGACTTTTGTATTGAGGTCCGGATGCACGCCAGTCTCCATATAGATGACCCACTCCGCGATATTGGTCGCATGGTCTGCCATACGCTCCGCATACTTCGTGATGAAGATCAAATCGACGTCACACATAACATTCTGCGGGTTCTCCGTGATGATCCCGCAAACTTCCAGGACAATCTTGGAAAACATGGAATCCACATTGTCGTCCGCCTTGCAGATTTCCCGCGCCTTCTCCACGTCACGGCTCAGGAATACATCCAATGCGCCGCGGAACATATCATGCGCCGCTTCCATCATCTGTACCACATGGGACAGCGCCAAACTGCTCCGGTCAAGCTCAGCGATGGTGAGAATGTCGCAAATATCTGCGCACTGGTCAGCCTCACGCTCCATATCGGTCAAAATCTTCAAACAGGCCGCAATCGTACGCAGGTCGCTGGCGATCGGCTGCTGCAACGCAATCAGATTCATGCACATCTGCTCAATCTTATGCTCTTCGCCGTCGATCTCACCGTCGCTAGTCGCCACATATTTCGCCTTTTCCATATCGAGCGTACGCAGGGCATCGATCGTCATCTGAATGCGCCCGTCCACCTTGTTCCCTAATTCAGTCATCGAGTGGATCAGATCGTTAATCTCACGGTCAAATAGTTTTCTTGCCATAATTCCAATCTCCTACGTTTATAATACACAATAAATTTGCCTCATTTAGATATTATACAGCAAATCCGCTGAAAATGGAAGAAGAATTAACCGAAACGGCCGGTGATATAGCGCTCTGTCCGTTCGTCCTTAGGCTTATTGAACATGGACAGCGTATCGGAATATTCCACCAGTTCCCCTAAGAGGAAAAACGCCGTGCGGTCGGCAATACGGGCTGCCTGCTGCATATTATGCGTAACAATGACCACCGTATACCGGTCGCGCAAGTCATCCATCAAATCTTCAATCTTAGAAGTAGAAATCGGGTCCAGGGCGCTGGTCGGTTCGTCCATCAGGATGACATCCGGCTCCACCGCCAGAGCACGCGCAATGCACAGGCGCTGCTGCTGGCCGCCGGACAAGCCGAGCGCAGACTTCTTTAGGCGGTCCTTTACCTCATCCCACAGAGCGGCGCTCCTCAGGGATGTCTCCACAATTTCATCGAGCTTCTGACGGTTCTTGATCCCATGGACGCGCGGCCCATAGGCGATGTTGTCGTATACCGTCATCGGGAATGGATTCGGCTTTTGGAATACCATACCGGCCCTGCGGCGCAACAAGGTCACGTCCGTACGCGGGTCATAAATATCTTCCCCATCCAAGGTCACCAAACCAGTGATTTTGCAATTATCCACCAGATCGTTCATCCGGTTTAATGTCTTCAAGCAAGTGGATTTTCCGCAGCCGGAAGGTCCGATAAACGCGGTAACCTTATTGGCTGGAATTTCCATATTGATCCCTTTCAGGGCATGAAAGTCCCCATAGTAGAGGTTTAGATCCTTCATTACAATTTTACTATTTCCCATTTCCATTGTATGTTCTCAACCCTTCTTTACAGCTTTGGTAACTACTTTTGTCAAACAATTTAGAAGGAATACCAAAATCAGCAACACCGCTGCGGTGCCAAATGCAATATTCATCGCATCCGGTGTAGAAGCCTCGCGTGCTGTCTGATACAAGTGCAATGTCAGTGTCCGGCCGCTTGTCATAATCTGGCGGAAGAACCCTCTCGGCATGCTATAGCCGATACCCGAGGTAAACAGCAAAGCGGCACTTTCGCCCACAATGCGCCCGACAGCCAGGATGACCGCCGTCAATACGCCCGGCATTGCGCAAGGGAGCACAATGCCCAAGATCACACGCAATTTCCCTGCGCCAAGCGCCAGGGCCCCTTCCTTATAGCTAGTCGGCACCGACAGCAAAGATTCCTCTGTTGTGCGCACGATGGTCGGAAGGATACAGATCGCCATCGTAAGGCAGCCCGCCAAGATGGACACCTGCAAACGGAATAGAATACAAAACACGGTGTAACCAAACAGGCCAAAAATGATCGATGGGATACCGGAAAGCACTTCCGTTGTAAAACGGATGGACCGGACAAGCCTGCCCTGCTTGGCATACTGGGTTAGATAAATTGCAGAAGAAATGCCGATTGGAACTGCGATCAGCAGCGTAATCACAACAATGTACAGGGTATTGATAATCATCGGCAAAATACCCTTTTGATCCGGGTTCATTTCCGAATACGGTGTGGAGATAAACTGCCAGGTGATGTAAGGGACGCCATTCACCAGGATATATCCCAGAATCCCAACCAGGACGACAACCGTAATCCCTGCCGCCAAATTGATCAGGACCTTCAAAAAAGTGTCTTTGGGGCGGCTGTGCTTGCAATAAAGTGAATTAGTTGGCATCCATCTGCACTCCCTTCTTGGAGATATACGTAAAGCTGATATTGACAATCATGATGAAGACAAAGAGCACCAGGCCGATTGCAAACAGCGCCTGACGGTGCAGGCCGGTCGAATAGCTCATCTCCATCGCAATGCCCGTGGTCAGGAAGCGTACCGAGCCCAACAGGCGCGGCATATTGGGCACATTGCCCGCCACCATAATGACCGCCATGGTCTCGCCGATCGCACGGCCTACACCCAGGATCACGCCGGAGAGGATACCGGATTTTGCCGCCGGGACAGTCACTTTAAAGATCGTCGTGGTCGGCGTAGCACCCAAAGCCAAGGACGCCTCCCGGTAAGAAACCGGAACCGCGCGCAAAGCGGTCTCCGAAACATTGACGATGGTTGGGAGGACCATAATCGCCAAAATGATAATGGCCGCCAACAGGCTGTCGCCCGTTGTATGCCCCTGGAAGGGCGGGAACGTACGGATTGCCGGCACAATCACCAACATACCGAAGAAGCCATAAATTACAGAAGGGATGCCCGCCAAAAGCTCGACTGCCGGGCGCACAATTTTTGCCAAGATCGGGTTTGCCGTCTCCGAAAGGAAGATCGCCGTCAGCAGGCCGACCGGCACACCGATGATGATGGCGCCTATCGTGCCCACAATCGACGAGAGAATCATGGGCAAGATCCCAAAAATTTCTGAACTTGCTTCCCATTCCGTACCAAACAGGAAATTGCCCACGCCGATTTCTGCCAACGCTGGGGCGCCGGAAACAATGATATAGATGGTGATGACTGCCACCGACCCCACGGACACACAGGAAAACACCTTAAAAATCGACTGCGCCAAGCGTTCTGTGCCTTGGGTCCAAAGGGACAGAATGGCACCAGCGATACCAAACGCTAATGTACAGAGGAAAGGCCAAAGGTACTGAATTTCGATCTCACTAATATTCAGGGAAGTAACCGCGGTTTGAATATTCGAAGTTGTAATCAGGGAAACCAGGGGCGTGACGCCGGCAAGGATATAAGCAACGCCAGCCCAAACCGGCTTTCTAACCAAAAGAAGCACAATGCCAGCTAACGCTAACACCACGCCCGCGATGACTGCAATGCGGGTAAGTAAAGGGATTGTTACCAATCCGCTCATCTGCGGCCCGTAAACCATCATACCACGGACCGTAGCTAGCTGCAAACCGGTCAACGGATAGGATGTATCTCGAAATACAAACCGAATGTAAGGAAAAAAGAAAGAAACAATGATCACCGCACTCAAGGCAATCGCCACAATCGTTTTGACCCGGTTGGCAATCGCTCGCTTTTGTTCAACATGTTCATCAGTCAAAGATGTCTGCATCAGCAGGTCCTCCATTCTTTATTGAGCCCCATTTGTCAAACTCCTTTGGATGCAGCAAAATGCTTCGGCACCCAAACCGAGCGCCGGAGCATTTCATACGGAGCAAGCGCTCCGGGGCTATTTTTTATTGTGCCGGTACAAGCCCTACATCCGAAATGATCTGCTGTCCTTCGTCGGAGTATACAAAGTCAAACCAAGCTTTAATCAGCTCGCTGTCAGAGCCCTTCTTATAGATCTGGATGAACGGACGCTGTGCCTTGTAGGAACCATCAATGATGTTTTCCTCTGTAGCTTCTACACCGTCAACCTTGCAAGCCGTGATGGAATCGTTTACAGAGTCGAGGGAAACGTAGCCGATTGCAGACGGGTCAGAACCGACCTTGGAGACAACCTCACCGGTGGAAGTAACTTCCGCTGCATATTTGCAGTTGCCTTCGCAACCAAAGATGGATTCGAAACCGTCTCTCGTGCCGGAAGCCGCTTCACGGCCGATCACGGTGATCGCCTGGTCATTGCCGCCGAGATCTTTCCAGTTGGTGATTTCGCCGGTGAAGATCTGCGTAATCTGCTCGCTGGTCAACTCGGTGACCGGGTTATCCTTGTTGACTGCAATCGCGATGCCGTCGATTGCGATCTGGTTGATTTCAAACTGATCCGGGTTTTCTTCATCCTTCAGGTTTCTGGACAGGTCGCCGATCAGGGCTGTGCCGGAGTTAACAGCTTCCGGTGCATCGCCGGAACCATTGCCGCTCTTCGTCACGGTCACATCCGGATATTTCGCCATAAATGCTTCGCCAAGTGCCTGGCAAACCTTCGCCATCGAGGTGGAACCATTCAGCGTGAGGTCGCCGCTCAATTCTGTGGTCGCTTCCTCAGAGGAAGGCGCTTCCGCATCGTCGCCCGCCGCATTGTCCGCTGCCTGGGAAGACGGAGTCTCAGACTGTCCCTCTACCGCAGAGCTGCATCCAACGAACGCCATACTCGTGCACATCATAGCCAGTACCATTAGAATCGAAAGAACTTTTTTCATGTTTCATTGCTCCTTACATTTTTCTTCATGGTTTCTTTAAGTACGAGCTTATTCTATCGGCGGAATGTTAAAAACAGGTTAAGCTTAGTTTAGATCAAAATAAAATTAATATGCATTTTTGAGCCATGACTTAACCAGTGGTCGTCCTGTCCAATTGCTTGAAAAATCCCTCTATTTATGTGTGAAAAATGACCGATTCTCTCCGTTCTTGGCATAAAAAAATCCCCTTGGAATCCCGGAACCACCGGTTATTCCAAGGGGTAACTATGCCATTTCTTTTTACAAAACGGTTAAACGCGCTTAACTTAATCCATCAATTCTGGGGATGGTATTCTGCGCAGGTGCACTTCTTAAACTTCTTGCCGCTCCCGCAGGGGCAGGGATCGTTCGGGCCGATCTTCTTGCCCTTGCGCACAGGCTGGGCGGTATCGGTGCCGTCGGCGCTGGTTGCAGTGGGCTTCGCCACCTGCTCGCGCTTCGGCTCCTCCTGCGTGCGCAGCTGCACGGTGAGCATCATGCGGGCGGTGTTCTCGCGGATGGTCGCGATCATCTCGTCGAACATATCGAAGCCTTCCAGACGGTATTCCACAACCGGGTCACGCTGGGCATAGGCGCGCAGGCGGATACCCTTCTGCAGCTCTTCCATCGCGTCGATGTGGTCCATCCACTCGCGGTCCACGTTCTTGAGAAGGATGACGCGCTCCAACTCGCGCATGACCTTGTCGCCATACGCCTGCTCACGCGCTTCGTACTGTTCCATGGCCTTCTTTGTGAGTTCATCTTTCACAAAGCCGGGTTCCAGCTTCTCCATCTCGGTCTCGTCATACTGCAAATCGTCCGGGCCGATCAGCCAGCCCATATAATGCTCGCGCAAGCCGTTCAAATCCCAGTCGTCGCGCAGGGTTGCAGCGGGCAAATATTTGTCCACCTGCGCCTCGATCGCCTGCTCGATCATCTTGACAATCTGGTCGCGCAAATCCTCGCCGTTGAGCACCTGGTCGCGCTGGCCATAGACGATCTCACGCTGGCGGCTCATGACGTCGTCGTACTGCAAGACGTTCTTACGGATGCCAAAGTTGCGGCCCTCGATCTTCTTCTGGGCGCCCTCGATGGTCTTGGTCAGCATGCCCGCCTCAATCGGCGTATTTTCATCGACTTTGAGCGTATTCATCATCTGCGTAATGCGCTCGCCGCCGAACAGACGCATCAGGTCGTCCTCCAGGGAGATATAGAACCGGCTCATGCCGGGATCGCCCTGACGGCCGGCACGGCCGCGCAGCTGGTTGTCGATACGGCGGGATTCATGGCGCTCCGTACCGATGATATACAGGCCGCCCGCCTCGCGGACCTCGTCGGCCTCGCCCTTCGTCTCTTCTTTATATTTGTTGTTGAGTTCCTGGAAGGTCTTGCGCGCCTCCAAAATCTCTTCATTATCGGTATCCGAATGCGCATCCGCCTCGCTGATGAGCTCCTCCGGGTACTGCATACGGCGCATTTCCGCTTTCGCCATATACTCGGCGTTGCCGCCCAGCATGATGTCCGTACCACGGCCGGCCATGTTGGTGGCGATGGTCACCGCGCCCTTTTTACCGGCCTGTGCGACGATCTCCGCTTCCTTATCGTGGTACTTTGCGTTCAAGACCACGTGCTTGACGCCGCGGCGCTTGAGCAATTGGCTCAGCCGCTCGGACTTTTCGATGGAAATCGTGCCGACCAGCACCGGCTGGCCCTTCTCATGGTGCTCGACGATGTCGTCGATGACCGCATTGAACTTGCCCTGCTCCGTCTTATAGACGACGTCCGGCAGATCCTGGCGGATCATCGGGCGGTTGGTGGGGATCTCAATGACGTCGAGCTTATAGATCTCGCGGAATTCGTCCTCTTCCGTCATTGCCGTACCGGTCATACCGGAGAGCTTTGTATAGAGGCGGAAGAAGTTCTGGAAGGTGATGGTGGCGAGCGTCTTGCTCTCGCGCGCAACCTTGACGCCTTCCTTGGCCTCGATCGCCTGGTGCAGGCCCTCGTTGTAGCGGCGGCCATACATCAAACGGCCCGTAAATTCATCGACAATGATGACTTCCCCGTCTTTGACCACATAATCGATGTCGCGCGTCATCACGCCGCGCGCTTTGATCGCCTGGTTGATGTGGTGCTGAAGGGTGATGTTGTCTGCGTCGGTCAAGTTTTCTACATTAAAATACGCTTCTGCCTTCTTTACGCCGGACGGGGTCAGCGTTGCGGTCTTGGCCTTTTCGTTGACAATATAGTCCGCGTCTTTATAGAGCTCGTCGTTGTCCTCTTTGGTATCCAGGTCGGCGACCTTGACCATATGGAGCGTCTGCGCAAATGCATCCGCAATGTTATACAGCTCGGTGGACTTGTCCCCCTGGCCGGAAATAATCAACGGGGTACGCGCTTCGTCGATGAGGATGGAGTCAACCTCGTCGACGATGGCGAAATTGTGCCCGCGCTGCACTTTGTTTTCCTTATAGATGACCATGTTGTCGCGCAGGTAGTCGAAGCCGAACTCGTTGTTCGTACCATAGGTAATGTCGGCATTGTAAGCCTTCTGGCGGGAAGCATTGTCCATATCGTGGGCAATCAAGCCGACCGACAGCCCAAGGAAGCGGTACAGCTTGCCCATCCATTCGGAGTCGCGGCGGGCCAAATAGTCGTTGACGGTAACCACGTGGACGCCCTTGCCTGCCAAGCCGTTCAAATACGCGGGGAGCGTCGCCACAAGCGTTTTACCTTCACCGGTCTTCATCTCGGCGATGCGGCCCTGATGGAGCACGATGCCGCCGATGATCTGCACCGGGAAGTGGCGCATCTGCAGCACGCGGGCGGAAGCCTCGCGGCAGACGGCAAATGCGTCGGGCAGGATGTCGTCCAACGTTTCGCCGTTGGCCAAGCGTTCCTTTAAAGCAGGGGTCTGCGCCTGCAAATCCTCGTCGCTCAGCGCTTTGTATTTTTCTTCAAGTGCGAGCACTTTGTCGCAGAGGGGCTGGATGCGCTTTAACTCGCGCTTGCTGTAGTTGCCAAAGAAGGCTTTGAGAATATTACCCATGAACGTTCACCTCAAAATGGTTATAAAAAACCGATTATTCATCTCAGTATTGAGCATACGGGTGTTATTATACCATAGGTACGGGGAAAAGGAAAGAACAAATCGTGAATTGTGACCAAAGAATTGACAGGGATTTTGCGGAAACACGTTTATAAGAAAAGATTCCAGGCGTCTGCGCTTGCTTGAAAGCGTTTCTTGATATTGCTTTTATCTTCCTTTTATTCTATTATGATCGTGAATCCTATGTTTCTTGTTAACAACACCGTGTGATGAAACAATTACTGGAGAATGTGATGCGACTATGAAAAAGCACCGAAACCGATGGGTTTGTTTTATCCTGAGCATCTTGATCGTATCTGCTGCTGCGCTCGCCTTGGTTTTTCATCAAAACCGGATGGAGGATCTCTATGGAAATGGGATAAGTCCGATTTCTGAAGAACAGGTTCCCGATTTTCTCGCGGGAAAACCTGCCTATGCAATGGGGGTCAATTCCAAAGGTATGCCGGTCTTTGAAGACCCGGACGCCGCCTTTGCGGAAGCCACCATGGATTTTCAGACGGGCATCGCCGCCATTCAGGAACAATTCGATTTGGAACCCTTCACCCCTTCAAATTGGGAACCATGCAAAACCTATGGCGCGCAGATTCCCACAGAGGATGAAACCCTGCGGGAGGAATGTATGAAAGTATCCATTTTTTGGATTTCTATGAAAACAGCTTTCCAAATACATAAGGTCAAAAGCCTGCCCTGCTCTTTTGCAGGACAGGCTTTTCCATCCACAATGATACAATTCTCTAGGAAGCAATCTTCACAGAGTAAAAACTATACGCTTTGTCCATGTGGAAGCTCCGAAAACGCATTCCCTTCTTTGACGCCCGTAACCGTCCCGTCGTAATATGCGTAAACCGCATCCCCCATTTGCGTGATATGCGATAGCGTCAAATCGCCTTCCAAAACGGTTCCCGTTGCGGAATCCATGTGGGTGCAATGATAGACCGGTTCCACCTTTTCCGGGGAAGAATAGATATACCGATAGCCGTGCAGCTCCTTCGTGATGACCTTCGAAGGTGTTTCGATTTCCGCCACATCTTCCAAATCCCGGCTGAAAACGGATGCCTCCATGGACATGCCGTCCTGCTTTTCAAAACGAATCTCCTGCAACGCCTGTTGCCCCTGCCCGTCCGTCAGCAACGCATAAAGGGAAAAGCCGTCCATTCCCCATGCATTTGACCCTTCCGGCCGGACGCCTTCTTCCGGCAACAGTTTCACTGGGAACTCCAAATGGATTTCCACTTCCTCCCCGCCGGCAACCTCTCTTTCCACCGGGGTTTCCAACCATTCTGTCACATTGCAAGGAATTGTTCCATCCGGTGAGAGATGTTCAGATACACTTCCTCGAAGTACATGATTTTTCTCAAATCCAACTTCTATGCTGTCCAAATAATCCTCTTCCGGCAATGAAACATATCTCACAAATTTGACATCCGGGTTTTCAGAAAGCAGAGAAACATGCCATATTCCTTCGTTTAGGGACTTCAAGGAAAATGAATAAGCCATTTGACCAGTTTTTTGCCCTGTCTTTTCCAAAAGAATTGGTTCCGATTCCTGACAGACCTCTAACGAAGCTTTTGATTCCCCGCTTAAAGAGCTCTCCATATCACCATCGGATATCTCCTCCTTCGTGACATCCTCTGTGGAAACAGAAGCATGCAAGGAAAGCAAAGTTACACCCGATAGGACAACCATAGCCAGAAGGATGACCCACTTTTTCTTTTGCATTTACGTTCTCCTCCAAATCGAAATGTCAATTTGTAAATTAAGATTAATTATTTCCTATTGATGATCATCAATATTAGCATCTATCTTTATTATATATAAATATTTTCAAATATCAACATAAAAAATACACAATATTATTAATAAAAATTTGTTTATAAATAAATTAAAAGCGACTTAACGACACTTATATCAAAATTGTAATTATAATTGTAATTATTAAATATTTAGTAGATAACATGAGTTCCACTAAACTATTTTAATTAAGCTAGAATTAAATGACTTTCTTTGAGATAAGTTGCTGGCGCGTTATAATATCTATATGGAAAAACAAATATAAAAGTTCTATATTCAATCATACACTGTAAGAGCTCCCCTAATAAAAAGTTCTCTTGCATAATGTACGATGAGAGGATAGAATGGGGAAGGGAAAATGGTAAAACCAAATTGCACCTTATTTTATATGGAAAGAGGGAGTTCCCATGAAAACAGTCCCAGAACGCATTGCGGCCCTGCGCGCTGCAATGAAGGAAGCAGGGGTCGACGGCTTTTTAATCCCGTCTTCGGACCCCCATATGAGTGAATATTTGCCCGATTCTTACCAAGCGCGAAGCTGGTTCTCCGGCTTTAACGGCTCGGTCGGCACGTTGGCCGTCACAGCGGACGCCGCCGCGCTTTGGGTGGATGGCCGCTATTTCATCCAGGCGGAGCGCCAGATTGCGGGCAGCGGCATCGAACTGATGCGCATCGCGCAGAAAGGCACGCCGGAAATCCCCGCATGGCTAGCAGACACGCTTCCGGAAAACGGCGTGATGGGTGTGGACGGCATGGTGACCGCCACATCGACCGTCGAAAAACTGAACAAAGCCTTTGAAAAGAAACATATTTCGATCCGCGATATCGACTTCGTCACACCGCTGTGGGAGGGCCGCCCGGCTGCGCCTGCAACCCCCGCGTGGCTGCTCGATGTAAAATACGCGGGCAAAACCGCGGCGGAAAAGCTGGCCCAGCTCCGCGAAAAGCTCCAGGAAAAGGGCGCAAATGCCATGCTGGTTTCCCGCCTGGACAGCGTCGCCTGGCTTCTGAACCTGCGCGCGGACGACATCGCCTGCACGCCGGTCGCCATGGCCTACTGCCTGGTCCTGCCGGACAGCGCCACGCTGTTTATCAACCGGAGCCGCCTGCCGCAGGAGGCCCAGGACGCGCTGGCCAAAGAAGGGGTGCAAACCGCCGCGTATGAGGACGTTGCAAACGCCATCGCCGCCATTGGCCAACCAGTGACCGCGCTCTATGAGCCCGACGGGTTGAACTATACCCTGTACAACGCCTGGAAAGCGAATCCGAACGTCACCCTTCTGGCGGGTGAGGAACCGGTTCAGCAGCTCAAGGGCGTTAAGAATGAGGTCGAGATTGAAAACATCAAGAACGCCCATGTGAAAGACGGCGTTGCCATGGTGCGCTTCCAGATGGCCTTGGAGGACAAGATGGCGCGCGGGGAAGCCGTAACCGAATGCGACGTAACGGAGATGCTTGCCACCCTGCGCCGGGAGCAGCCGCTCTGCCTGGGAGAAAGCTTTGACACCATCCCCGCCTATGGCGCCAATGCCGCGATGATGCATTACCACGCTGTCCCGGAGACCTGCGCCACGCTGGAGCCTCACGGGTTCCTGCTGGTGGATTCCGGCGGCCAATATCTGGACGGCACGACGGACATCACGCGCACCTATTCGTTGGGAGAGCTGACCGACGAGGAAAAGACCTACTACACCTGGGTGCTCAAATGCCACATTGACATCGCCAAGGTGATCTTCCTGGAGGGCTGCACCGGCGGCAACCTGGATATTATCGCGCGCAGCCCCCTGTGGCAGCACGGGATCGACTACCGCTGCGGCACCGGCCACGGCGTTGGCTTTGTCGGCGGCGTACATGAGGGCCCGCAAAACCTGCGCACAAACAACCACGCTGTTTTCCAGCCCGGCATGACCATCACGGACGAGCCCGGCGTTTATGAGGAAGGGAAAATCGGCATCCGCATTGAGAATGAGCTGGTCTGCAAGGAGTGGGACACCACGGAGTACGGCCGGTTCCTTTGCTTTGAGCCGATCACGTATTGCCCGATCGACACCCGCCCGGTCAAGGTGGAACTGCTGGACGACGCTGAACTGACGTGGCTGAACAATTTCCATGAGACCGTATACCGGACCCTGGAGAGTTCCCTGAACGACCGGGAGCGGGAATGGCTAAAGGCCGCCTGCGCGCCGCTCACCCGGTAAGCACATGAATGCACTGATTGCAATCCTGCTCCTTTTTGCCCTTCTGGGCGCAGTCGATAAGATCATCGGCGGCAAACTGGGGGTTGCCGAAGAGTTTGACCGCGGTCTGGCCGCCATGGGCCCGCTCTGCCTTTCCATGTCCGGCGTGTACTGCGTGGCGGTGGCCGCGCTGGGGTCCCATCCGGAGGTCCTCTCCGCCTGGGGAAGCGTCCTCCCGTTCGACCCCTCCCTCCTGGCAGGCGCGCTGCTCGCGCCGGACTTGGGCGGCTATCCGATCGCCAGCCAGCTTGCGGCGTCCCCCGCGCTGGCTGCCTATTCCGGGGCGATGCTCTCCTCTTTGCTCGGCTGCCTCATCAGCTTTGTCCTGCCCACCTCCCTGGGAAGCTTGGAAAGCCACGAAGTGGGAGGCTTTATGCGGGGCATCCTCTGGGGGATTGTGGCCATGCCCGCCGCCCTTGCCGTGGGCGGGCTGCTGGCCGGATTGCCGGTCCCCTCGCTGCTCGCCAACCTATGGCCGGTGCTGCTTCTCTGCGCGGTCCTCTGCCTGGCGCTGCGGTTTGCCCCGCGCGCCTGTATCCGGATCCTCTCTGGGCTTGGACTGTTCGTCCGCGCTGCGGGCATCGTGCTCTTCTGCATTGTGGTGGCGGGCGTATTCGTGCCCGAATGGTCGATGGTCCCGGACACGCTCGTCTTTGAAGCGCTGACCATCGCCTTGAAATGCACGGTCGTGGTTTGCGGATCGACCGTCGCCTGCGGGCTGCTTCTGGCCCACTGCGGCGGGATCGTGGACAAGCTGGCAGGCCGCTTGGGGATGAACCGGTACGCGGTCGCCGGCTTGTTTGTCAGCGTTGCGTCCAGCCTCTCCATGCTGCCGCTGTACAGCCGGATGGACCCGCGCGGGAAAGCCGCAAACGCTGCATTCGCCGCAACAGGCGCGTTTGTCTTCGGCGGGCAATTGGCGTTTGTCTCCAGCGTATCCACGGGAAACGTGGTGGCCGCTTATGTGGCCTGTAAGCTGGTGGGCGGCATATTGGCGGTATGGTTGGCCATGCATTTTACAAAAGGGGACGAGCTTCCAGCAGAAAGAGCCACGGAAGCGACGCCGGTTTGCAAATGACGTTCCATTGGCGGCTCATCAGCCATCCTATGGGCAACCCTCCAGGTTTTGATCGTTTCTGGCAGGAGGTTCCTTGCATACAAGTTTAAGCATAAAGACAGCGGCCAGTCCCGTTTTGAACTGCACCCCATTTGTTAGACAGTATGATATACTGAATAACAAGTGGGGTGCATTATTATGCCGAAAGGAATACCA
>PPYE01739784.1_pt1 | contig 66573 bp, 66 predicted proteins | sample 1559881 | NCBI WGS metagenome assembly PPYE01 (sample SAMN08240022, study PRJNA423297) | Human gut metagenome, whole genome shotgun sequencing project. | reverse complement strand
TGTTCACCGCCGGTGAGCAGGAGTTCTACGCAGAGCGCGGCTTCCAGAACGAGCCCCAGCGCTGCAAGGCCTGCCGTGATGCTCGCAAGAACGCCGCCCGCGGCCCCCGCGAGTATTTCACCGCTGTTTGCGCTGCTTGCGGCGGCGAGGCCAAGGTTCCCTTCGAGCCCAAGTCCGACCGTCCCGTCTACTGCAGCGAGTGCTTTGCCAAGATGCGCGATCAGCAGAGATAACAAGCCGGTCTTCGGTTTTTATAATTGCGATCAGACAGGGCGCCCAATCGGGCGCCCTGTTTTTGCCGCTTGAAGGATGTTTTCCCCTCTTTTTGAGGAATCTCTATTGAATTTGCAGATATAATAGAGTATAATACCATCGTCGAATTTTGATTTTGGAGGAACCATCCCATGATTACCATTACCAAGGACACCATCATCGGTGATATTCTGGACATCGCCCCTCACACCGCTCCGATCTTTTTGTCCATCGGCATGCATTGCCTGGGCTGCCCCTCTTCCCGCGGCGAGACCGTGGAGGAGGCCTGCATGGTGCACGGCGTGGACGTGGACAAGCTGCTGGCCCTGGTGAACGAAGAGGCCAACAAGGCACAGTGATCCCCATAAGGACGCATACGGGATTCCCGTATGCGTCCTTACACAGTGAGGAGCGTGGCCCATGTCAAATCTGATCCATTCTCCCCGCGGGCGTACCGGGGAGCTTACGCTGTCGACCCGGCTGGCGTTTCTGGCAGGGTGGGTCCCGCAGGGTGCACGCCTGGCAGATATCGGGACCGATCACGCATATCTGCCGGTGTGGCTGGATACCCATGGACGGGTGAGCGCAGCCATTGCGGCGGATCTGCGGCCCGGTCCGCTCCAGCGGGCCAGGGAGACCGGTAAACTCTATGGTGCCCGCCATGTGGATTACCGGCTTTGTGACGGCCTTGCGGCCATTTCGGCAGAGGAGTGCGACACGATCGTCATTGCCGGCATGGGCGGGGAGAACATTGCCGGGATCTTGAAGCGCGCACCGTGGACGGCGGATGGCCAGCACACGCTGCTGCTGGAGCCCCACAGCCGTGCGGAGGTGCTGCGTGCGTTCCTGGCTGAAAACGGCTACGTCATCCGGCGGGAGGCACTGATACGGGATCGTGGCTTTTTGTATCCTGTGATGGAGGTCACGGCTGGGGAGATGTCCCTTTCTCCGGGGCAGATCTACTGCGGCGCAAAGCTTGTGCACGATCCCCTGGGAGAGCGGTACATCATCGAGCGGATCATCCAGCTGCAGGGCGTTGTGGCCGGGAAGAACAAGTCGGCAGATCCGAAAGATCGGGCCCATGCGGATCAGCAGCGTGCCCTGATCACGGAGCTGCTTGCCATGAGAGAGGAGTGGCGCCATGCCAACAGTACGGGAAATTGAACAGGCGCTCTACGCTGTTGCCCCCAGGGAGGGGGCCATGGAGTGGGATAACGTGGGACATCTTCTGGGCGATCCGGAGCAGGAGGTCCGGCGGGTCCTGGTGGCGCTGGATATTACCCAGGCGGTGGCGGAAGAAGCGCTGGAGCGCGGCTGCCAGCTGATCGTCAGTCATCATCCGGTCATGAACTGCAAGTGGCTGCCGGTGCAGACGGTCCGTTCCGATACGCCCCAGGGCCGGCTGCTTTTAACGCTGCTGCGAGGCGGTGTTTCCGCCATCTGCATGCATACGAATCTGGACGTGGCGGTGGGCGGCGTCAATGATGCGCTGGCCAGAGCGCTGGGGCTTACAGATCCGGAACCGCTTTGCGAAGATGGACTGGGCCGGGTGGGACAGTTGCCCGATGCTGTGGCACTTCCTGCGTTTGCCCGCTTTGTCTGTCGGCAGCTGGGCTGCAACGGCGTGCGCTGGGCGGACGCGGGACGGCCGGTATCCCGGGTGGCAGTAGGTGGCGGCGCCTGCGGAGACTTGGTGGATACGGCTGTTTCCGCAGGATGCGATACCTTTGTCACCGCGGACTTGAGCTATCATCAGTTCCTGGACGCAGAAGGAAAGGGGATCAATCTGATCGACGCAGGACATTTCCCCACGGAGGATCCTGTCTGCCAATGGCTGATGACCTGTCTTACACGAGCGTTCCCTGATCTGGAAGTGGTAAAGTCCACTTCCCATAAAGAAGTGATTCACTACTATATTGAAGGAGAGAAATAAACATGTCTGGACATTCCAAGTGGCATAATATTCAGAAGACCAAGGGTGCGGCTGATGCCAAGCGCTCCGCAGCTTTTACCAAGATCGCACGTGAGATCATCGTGGCGGTCAAGGAAGGCGGCAGCGGCGATCCCAACAACAACTCTCGCCTGGCTACGGTCATTGCCAAGGCAAAGGCTGTGAATATGCCTAACGACAACATCAAGCGTACCATCGACAAGGCGCTGGGTGCCGGTAATACCGATAACTATGAGGCGGTCACTTATGAGGGCTACGGTCCCGGCGGCGTGGCCGTGATCGTGGAGGCCCTGACCGATAACCGCCAGCGCACTGCTCCCGAAGTGCGTCATGCTTTCGATAAGTGCAACGGCAACCTGGGTGCCCAGGGCTGCGTCAGCTGGTCCTTTGACCGCAAGGGCGTCATTGTCATCGACAACGAAGAGGGCGAGCTGGATGAGGATACGGTGATGATGGATGCACTGGATTCCGGTGCCGCCGACTTTGAGGCGGACGGTGCGGTGATGGAGATCACCACTGATCCCGATGCGTTCAACGATGTGGTCAAGGCGCTGGAGGAGAAGGGCTATACCTTTGTCAGCGCGGAGATCGAAATGGTCCCCCAGAACTATATCACCCTGTCTTCTGAGGGCGATGTGAAGAACATGGAGAAGCTCATCGACATGCTGGAGGACAGCGACGACGTGCAGAATGTGTTCCACAACTGGAACAACGATTGACAGAGCAGAAAGACGGCGTGAGCCGTCTTTCTCTTTTGGGATATTATTAAACAAAAAATTAAGTTTTTGTTTAATAAAAACAGAGATAAGCTTCAGCCGCAGCTGTGGAAGGAGAGGGGAGAGGCAGGGAGCGCGTACCCGAAGTGCCGCTTGATGTTTTTCCTGACTCATGTTATAAATAGTAAGAATAGAAAAAGATAGAAAATGTGTCCGCAGGACCTTCTGCGGTTGGCAAGAGAGGAGCGCTGAGTACGGTGGATATATTGAAAAAAGAACGGCTGGAGCAGGCCGGGATCGACGTAGATGATGTATTAGAGCGGTTTATGGGCAACGAGGCACTGCTTGACCGTATGCTGAAGGGGTTTTTACAGGACCAGAACTATTCGGTGTTGTGCCAGGCAATGGAGGCCGGTGATGCGTCCGCCGCATTGACAGCTTCTCATACACTCAAGGGACTGTGCGGTAATTTCTCTATGAAAGAGATGAGCGAACTGGTCACGAAGCAGGTGGCGCTGCTGCGCGGCGGTGATTTTGCCGGTGCTGCCGCGCTGATGGAGCCCATCGGCAAATGCTACGCTGGATTGACAGAAGCCATTCGGGGGTGCTTGGCATGAAGATCGCCCGGAAAAAGAGAGGGCGTATCTTTAAGGAACTGCGGATCTATTTCGCCGTTATCTTGCTATTGGCTGTGTTGGGAGCCGCGTTCCATGCTGTGCTGCGCCAGGCGCTGCTGAAAAACTTCCAGGAGGTCGGAACTGCCCTTGCCCGGAGCTACGTTTCTGAGGAGAGCAATAATCTGACCGTATATGAGACGCTGCTGACCTTTGGAGCGGAGTCCATTAATGTACGGGTGCAGAAAGGACTTTCAGCGGACGAGATCGAAGAGTGGCTGGGCATGTATTATGAACGGCTGCAAACCGTACTGGGTGAGGGGACCGTTGACCCCTATGCGGTTCTGGACGGACGGATCATTGCAGCAAATCCCTGGGATGGAGATACTACATATGACTTCAGCGCTACGGACTGGTATCAAGATGCACTGGAGGCCGACGGTAAAGTTATTTTCACCAATGCATATATAGACTCCATTACCGGAAAACCAGTGATCACCATTGCACAGAAGTGCTCCCGGGCCACCGACGCCGTACTGGCGTTCGATATCTTCCCGGAGAATTTTCAGGGGCACGGCAATGCTGTGGCACTTCCGGAGGGGGCTTCCTTCTATGTGTGCGACGGGGCGGGAACACTGCTGTATGCCCAGAGCGAACTCAGCCATGCCCGGGAAGAGCTGCAGGCATATATGGATACGATCCTGCCGGACGTCAAAAGCGGTGTTCTGGATAACTATGACGCCTATGTGGAGGATCTGACCGGCCAGCGGCGGACCGTGTATTATTACAATATGTCCAATGGCTGGATCGGCGTGATCACAGTTCCGTTTGACACGATTTTGGAGCAGCTGAACTGGTTCTCCATGCTGGTTGGACTGGTGGTCCTGTTGTGTCTGGCAGGCGTTTTGATTTTTGCCTGGAGAGATCTGAAGCTGTATGCCCAGGTGGAGCGCACCAACGAAACGGTGCGGGTTTTGGGCAATACCTATTACGCCCTCTATCGCATCGATTATCAGGAAGAGACCTACGAAATGATCAAGGGTTCCGACTTTGTCCGCGGAAAGATCCCGCAAAAGGGCCCTTATTCGCTGCTGCTGGATGCTGCCAGCCAGGTCATTGAAGAGAAGACCTTCCGGGAGTTCCGGAAGAGCTTTTCCACGGAGAGTATCCGGGAACTGGTTTCCAAGCGCGTGCGGGACTTCGGAGGAGATTTCCTGCGCCGGTTCGGAGATGAGTATCGGTGGGTCAGCGTCCGTGTGCTGTTTGACGAGTCGCTGGCGCCGGAGGAAGTGGTGCTGTGCTTCCGGGAAGTGGATCAGGAAAAGCAGCGTCAGCTTCGGGAGCGGGAGCTGCTGGAAAACGCGCTGGAAAATGCCCGCCGCAGCGAAAAGACGAAGCATGCGTTCTTCAACAACATGTCCCACGATATGCGCACGCCCCTCAATGCCATTCTGGGCATTTCAGAGCTGGTACGCCAGCATGCGGATGATCCGGACAAGGTGCGCGGTTACATGGAAAAGATCTATTATTCCAGCCGCCAGTTGTTGGATCTGGTCAATGACATTCTGGACATGTCCCGTATGGAGCAGGGAAAAGTAATTTTGAATAACCAGACCTTTGACCTGCGTCAGTGCATCGAAGAGTGCACGGAGACCTTCCGCCTTCAGGCGGACGCGGAGAAAAAGCATTTCCAGGTGGACTATGCGCTGCACAGCTCCACGGTCCTGGGAGATGCATCCCGCTTTGGACAGGTCATGAATAACCTGCTTTCCAACGCTTTTAAATTCACCAATGAGGGCGACTGCGTGTCTGTGAGCGTCAAGCAGTTTGAGGATAAGACCTATTCCCAGTACCAGATCGTCGTAAAAGATACGGGAATCGGCATGTCCGAAGAGTTTTTGAAACATATCTTTGAGCCGTATGCCCGTGAGACCACGTTCTGCTCCAAACAGGTGGTGGGCACGGGACTGGGCATGCCCATCGTGAAAAATCTGGTCACCCAGATGAGCGGTCAGATCCATGTGGACAGCGCGTTGGGGAAGGGTACCACATTCACCATTACGGTGCCGTTTACCGTGGTCCGGGAAGAGAAAAAGGCGGCTGTCTCCGGCAAGGAGCCGGATCAGATGGGAGCGTTTTCCCTGAACGGGAAGTGCATCCTGCTGGCTGAGGACAATATGGTCAATATGGAGATCGCCACGGAGATCCTGTCCATGAACGGACTGGAGATCATCCAGGCGTGGAACGGGAAAGAGGCACTGGATAAGTTCCGGGATTCTCATCCGTTCCAGATCGACGCGGTGCTGATGGACATGCAGATGCCGCAGATGGACGGATGTGAGGCGGCCCGGCAGATCCGCTCTCTGTCCCGGCCGGATGCAAAGACGGTGCCCATCATTGCGGTGACGGCCAATGCGTTTGCCGAGGATATCGCCGCTACCACGGCGGCAGGCATGGACGCCAATGTATCCAAGCCCATTGATTTCCAGATTCTCTGCAAGACGCTGGAAGAGCTGACGCTGAAGAAAAAACAATAAAAAGAAGGCCCCGCCTGCGGATTTCGCAGGCGGGGCCAGATCATATGCGAGCAAAACTGTAAGCCGGGTTCTGTATTTGACAGTCATCTATCTAGGCGCCCTGTTGCCAGAACGCTCAAGCCACCTCTGGGAAGCGGCCGGGCAAGCCATATGCTTCCAACCACGGTGTTGCTCCGAATAGAGTTTACAGCGACGGACAGTCTCCAGCCGTCGGGTGCGCTCTTACCGCACCTTTCCACCCTTACCTCGTCGGCGCAGGTTCCGGATCCTGCGCCCCACCGCTTGCGGCAGGGCGCACTCCCTACTCCGCGCCTCCTCTCCCCAGAAAAACTTGCGTTTTTCCGGGTGCCCCTTTTGGGGATGAGGCGGTATCTCTCTGTTGCACTTTTCCTGAAGTCGCCTTCGGCGGGCGTTACCCGTTATTCTTGCCCTGTGGAGCCCGGACTTTCCTCATGGACGGCCTTTCGGCCTGCCCACGCGACTGTCTGTTTTCCTCGCATCAGTCATTTTACAGGAAACACCGCAGAATGTCAACGGGCAGCCGCTGGCCGGAAAAGAGTAAAACCAGGAAAGACAGGGATTGTGCAGTTGTAATTTTAGGGTGGCTGCGGTATAATTTCCCTGTATGGAATCATCGCCTGAGGGCGAGATCATAAGGAGCGATTTTCATGGAATTTGAACAGTATCTGGATTCTCTGCAAGGGAAAACAGTGGCCGTCATCGGGATTGGTGTGTCCAACCGCCCGCTGATCGAATTGCTGGCTGCACGGGGCATCTCGGTGACAGCCAGAGACCGGCAGCAGCGCCAGGCTCTTGGTGACTATGCCGGTCATCTGGAGGCCATGGGCTGTCGTCTGTGTTTGGGTGAGGAATATCTGGACGGGCTCAATGAGGACGTGATCTTCCGCACGCCGGGGATGCGCCCTGATGTGCCGGAACTGGCGGCGGCAGTGGCGCGGGGAAGCACGCTCACTTCTGAGATGGAAGTGTTTTTTGAAGTGTGCCCCTGTCCCATCATCGCAGTGACCGGCAGCGATGGAAAAACCACCACTACCACGATCATTGCAGAGCTTTTGCGTTCGGCAGGGAAGACGGTCCACCTGGGCGGCAATATCGGTCATCCGCTGCTGGCGGAGACTCCCTCCATCCAGCCGGAGGATGTGGCGGTGCTGGAGCTGTCCTCGTTCCAGCTGATGACGATGGGACGCAGTCCCCATATTGCGGTCATCACCAATCTTTCCCCCAATCATCTGGATGTCCACAAGAACTTTGCAGAGTATATTACTGCAAAGGAAAATATCTTTACACACCAGAATACGCAAGATATTGCTGTATTCAATGCGGATAATTCCATCACCGCCCAGCAGGCGGAGCGGGCCTTGGGCCGGGCTCGGCTCTTCTCCCGGAAAAATGAGGTGGAAGACGGTGTGTTCCTTCGGGACGGAAAGATCATTGCCCGACACGGCGGCCAGGAGCGTGTGGTCATGAACCGGGAGGATATCCGGCTGCCCGGTGAGCACAACGTAGAGAATTACCTGGCTGCCATTGCCGCAGTGGACGGCATGGTGAGCGATGATCGGATCGCTGCCTTTGCCAGGAGCTTTGGCGGAGTGGAGCATCGGATCGAGCTGATCCGCACATTGGACGGAGTCCGGTGGTACAACGATTCCATCGCCTCCAGCCCCAGCCGCACTATCGCGGGCCTGCGGGCTTTCCCGGAGAAGGTGATCCTCATTGCAGGCGGAAAGGATAAGGGTATCAGCTACGCCGAACTGGGGCCTGTGGTCAATGACCATGTAAAGCTGCTGCTGCTGTGCGGCGCTACGGCCGGCGTGATCCGCGAGAGCGTGGAGCAGGCAGAGAACTACCAGGGCATGGAGATCATCGATGTGGCAGATTATCACCAGGCCGCTCAGATCGCCCGAGAACGGGCAGCGGAGGGGGATGTGGTCATCCTTTCTCCCGCCAGTACTTCCTTTGACCGCTTCAAGAACTTTATGGAGCGCGGCAAGGCCTTTAAAGAAGTGGTGAACGGTTTGCAATAAGGCCAACCTCCTCGCGCATAGGATGTGCGGAGGGGGGATCATCACATGGGGCCGGGCTTTTTCCGCTACTATCGCCGCAGCCGCCGTCCACTGGCGCGTTTGCTGGTGCTTACCGCTGCGGTTATACTGCTTACTGTGGTCTTGATTGCAGCGGTGCAGATGCGTCCGCTGCTGGAGGGACTGGCCACGACCCGGGTGTCCAACGTAGTGACCGGCATCGTTTCCCAGTCGGTCTACGAGGCCATTGAAGCGGGAACACTGGAGTACGACGCTCTGGTGACATTGGAGAAGGATAACGATGGAAAAGTCAGCGCGGTGTGCAGCAATATGGCTGCATTCAATCACTTGCAAGCGGAAATACTTGACACTGTATTGACCCGGATCGGCCAGGTATCGGCCAAGGAGCTGTCCATCCCCATCGGTACGCTGACTGGTTCCAGCCTGCTGGCGGGCCGGGGACCGCGGATCCATGTGCGGATGGAGTCGGTGGGCACGTCGGAGGCGCACTTTGAAAATGCCTTCATTGATGCCGGAATCAACCAGACCAAGCACCAGATCATTTTGAACGTGGACGTATATGTAAGTATCCTGCTGCCCGGCTTTACCACTGCCACCAAGGTCTCCAACTCCTTTGTGGTGGCAGAGACGGTGATCGTCGGCTCTGTGCCGGACACGTATACGTATTTCAGTACGTCGCCGGAGACGTATGAGGAGGATTTGAAAGACTATATCCTGAACGGAAGCTGAGGAGGATCCATGGATTACCGCGAAAGAATACAGGAACTGCGCCGTATCCTGAATGAAAACGGCTATCGCTACTATGTGCTGGATGCACCTACTATGAGCGACTATGAATACGACATGCTCAACCGGGAACTGGAGGAGCTGGAAGCCCAGCATCCGGAGGAGATCACGCCGGATTCCCCCACTCAGCGGGTGGGGGGAAAGATCCTGGAGGGATTCCAGCCCTATACCCACCAGGTACCGCTGGAGAGCTTGCAGGATGTGTTCAGCCATGAGGAGACGGCAGAGTTCTGCGCCCGGATGGACGAGGCGCTGGGCGCTCAGGCGGTTTATTCCGTGGAGCCGAAGGTGGACGGCCTTTCCGTTGCGCTGGAGTACCGCGACGGCGTGTTCGTCCGGGGTGCTACCCGGGGAGATGGCCGCGTGGGAGAGGACGTGACGGAGAACCTGCGGACCATCCGCTCCATTCCCATGACCTTGCCGGACAAACTGCCGCTGCTGGTGGTGCGGGGCGAGGTGTATATGGCCAGGTCCGTATTTGAGGAGATCAACCGGGAGCGGGAGCTCCAGGGAAAACCCCTGATGGCCAATCCCCGTAACGCCGCCGCGGGCTCCTTGCGGCAGCTGGACCCGAAGGTGTGCGCCCAGCGGCGCCTGGATATCCAGGTGTTCAATTTGCAGCAGGCGGAGGGCATGGAGTTCTCCACCCATACGGAGACCCTGGAATATCTTGCGTCCCAGCGGTTCAAGGTGATCCCCCACAAGAAGCTGGCTGGGGCAGAGGCCTGCCGGGAGGAGATCGAGCGGATCAACGACCAGCGCATGGACTATCCCTTTGATATTGACGGCGCCGTGGTGAAGCTGGACTCTCTGGCGGAGCGGGCGGTGCTGGGCTCCACGGCCAAGTTCCCCAAGTGGGCAGTGGCGTTCAAGTATCCCCCGGAGAAAAAACCGGCGCAGGTGCTGGATATTGTGGTGCAGGTGGGCCGTACCGGCGTCCTGACGCCCCGGGCAGTGCTGACGCCGGTGCGGCTGGCGGGCACTACTGTGACCAGCGCCACGCTGCACAATCAGGACTATATCACGGAAAAGGATATCCGGGTGGGGGACACTGTTGTGGTGCAGAAGGCCGGAGAGATCATCCCTGAGATCGTGGAGGTGGACTTCTCCAAGCGTCCGGAGGGCACGGTGCCCTATACGCTGCCGGAGCAGTGCCCGGTCTGCGGTGCGCCGGTGGTACGGGACGAGGACGGTGCCGCGCTGCGCTGTACCGGCGCGGAGTGCCCAGCGCAGCTGCTTCGTAATCTCACCCACTTTGCCAGCCGGGATGCCATGGATATCGACGGCTGCGGCCCTGCGGTGCTGCAGCAGCTGGTGGATAATGGCCTTGTGGCCAATCCGGCGGATCTGTACAGCCTGCGTGCGGAGGATGTGGCCAAGCTGGACCGGATGGGCGAAAAGTCCGCAGACAACCTGATCCGCGCCATTGCCAAGTCCAAGGAGAACGATCTTTCCAAGCTGATTTACGGCCTGGGCATTCGTCAGGTAGGTGAGAAGGCAGCCAAGGTGCTGGCCATGCATTTCGGCTCCATGGACGCTTTGATGGCAGCCACGGAGGAGGAGCTGACGCAGATCAACGACGTGGGCGCCGTGACCGCCCGCTGCATCGTGGACTACCTGGCCGCGCCCCAGTCCAGGGACCTGATTGACCGGCTGAAAGCCGCCGGTGTGAACATGGAGAGCCATGCGGAGCTGGTGGACCGCCGGTTTGAGGGTCAGACGTTCGTGCTGACCGGTACACTGACCCGCTTTGACCGGAAAACCGCCCAGGCACTCATTGAGGAGCGGGGTGGCAAGGCCGCAGGCTCCGTGTCCAAGCGCACTACCTATGTGGTGGCCGGTGAAGCGGCGGGAAGCAAGCTGCAAAAGGCACGGGAGCTGAATATCCCGGTCCTCACAGAGGACGAGTTTGCCGAGCTGCTGCGCTGACACAGCAGATAGATGCCTGGAAAATAAAAACGCCGCGGAACTTCCGCGGCGTTTTCTTATGCACGATCGTCTTACCGGTCAAAGGCGGGGTTGAGATAGTAGACGTTTTTCTCGTCCATTTTATCCTTGGCAAGCCGCAGGCCCTCGCCGAAGCGCTGGAAGTGGACGATCTCCCGGGCCCGCAGGAATTTGATGGCGTCAGAGACGTCGGGGTCATCGGACAGACGAAGAATGTTATCGTAGGTGACACGCGCTTTCTGCTCTGCCGCCAGATCCTCCGTCAGGTCGGCGATCACGTCGCCCTTGACTGCCATGCCGGCGGCATTCCACGGAGAGCCGGAGGCGGCAGTGGGGTAGACGCCCGCAGTGTGGTCCACAAAGTAAGGGGCAAAGCCCGCTTCCTTGATTTGATCCTCCGTCAAATTCCGCGTCAGTTGGTGGACGATGGTGCCGATCATTTCCAGATGTCCCAACTCTTCTGTGCCGATATCCGTCAAAAGGGCCTTCAGCTCCGGATACGGCATGGAATAGCGCTGAGAGAGGTAGCGCAGCGAGGCGCCCAGTTCACCGTCCGGTCCGCCATACTGGCTGATGATGAGAGCTGCCAGCTTGGGATTGGTGTTTTTGATTCTGACCGGGTACTGCAGCTTCTTTTCATATACAAACATTATTCGCCAACTCCTTCCTCCCAGGGCCAGGGATCTTTCAGCCACACGTAGCCATCCTCGGGCGTCAGGGTGGTCTGTGTAAGAGGCCCATAGCGTTTTTCGTATTTCTCCCGGCCCTCATTGGCCAGCTTGATATAGGACCAATAGAGCTGCAGGACCTCCTGATCCTGGGCATGTGTCACCAGGTACAGCCCCAGTTCATCGATGGCAAAATCCAGGGCCATCAGTTCGGCCAGAGCGGTGTTGGCCATCTTGGTGCGTGCCTGGATAGCCGCTTTGAAGGGAAGGTCCAATCCGGGGAACAGCGTGCCGGTCTGCAGGGCCTCCATCCGGCTGTAACGCACCGGGTTGGGCTGCTGTGTGGGTACAAAGGGAAAGGCCAGCGCGCCGCAGGCGCCGGGCAGCGATCCCTGATCCTCGCCGCATGAGGCGGCGGGGGAATTGCTTTTCATGGTGTCCATGTTGGGTAGAATCCTCCTTTGCCGATGGACTCGGGCAGGGAAGCACCCTGCCTGGTTCATGATATGCGGGGAAGGGCGAAGGGGAGCATGGCCTTGATTTTGGACAGGGGCGCGGCTATAATCGGGTATATGGGATAAGCAGACAGGCATACGTTTTCCATGGGAGGTGCTGTCTGTGGTGGTATTGGTGGTAAAACGGCGCTTGGCGGCCGTATTTGGCGTGTGCCTGGTATTGGGTGGGCTGCTGGTGTCCGCAAGATGGGTCTCTGCCGTACCGGCGTTTTCTGCGGCAGTGACACCGCCGATGGTGCTGGTGATCGATCCAGGCCACGGCGGAGAGGACGGCGGCGCGGTCTCGGCAGACCAAAGCGTGACAGAGAGCCGGATCAATCTGGAAATTGCCCTGCGTGTGCGGGATCTCATGGCGTTTTTGGGCCAGCCCACGGTCATGACCCGGACTGAGGACCGGGCCATCTATTCATCCCAGGCCCGTACGCTGCGTGAAAAGAAGGTATCTGACCTGAAAAACCGGGTGACCATGGTCAATGAACTGGACAACGCCGTACTTTTGAGTATCCACCAAAATAGTCTCCCATCCTCGCCGGTCACCCACGGAGCACAGGTATTCTGGAACGCCGGTGACGGGGCGGAGGCCTGGGGGACTATGGTACAGGACTTGCTCAACCAGGCAGTCAATGTGGGGAATGAAAAACAGGGGCGGAGGATCTCTGACTCGATCTATCTGATGAAACAGGTCCAGTCTCCCGCCGTGCTGGTGGAGTGCGGATTCTTGTCCAACGGGGAGGAGACGGTGCTGCTCCAGCAGCCGGATTATCAGCTGACGCTGGCCGCGGCCATTACGGCCGGGTGCATGGCGTGGAACGGAGAATGATACGTGAAGCAAAAGACACTTTTTTACTGTACAGAATGCGGCAATGAGACGCCGAAATGGGCAGGGAAGTGCCCTGCCTGCGGCGCGTGGAATACCATCGTGGAGCAGCCGGAGCCCGCGGTTTCCGCCAAGAGCGTCGGGCGGTCCGGCGGGAGCCGGGTGCGCCTGGCAGCCCCGAAAGCACAGCCTGTGACAGAGCTGGACAGCGATGAGGAGATCCGGTTTCCCACTGGCATGGGGGAACTGGACCGGGTACTGGGCGGCGGTGCGGTGAAGGGCTCGCTGGTGCTGGTGGGCGGTGCGCCGGGCATCGGAAAATCCACGCTGATGCTGCAGATCTGCAGCAAGCTGTGCGAATTTTCAAAGGTTTTATATGTATCCGGTGAGGAATCGACCCATCAGCTGAAGCTGCGGGCACGGCGGCTGCAGGTGGACAGCGCTTCGCTGTATGTCCTGTCGGAGACAGGACTGGACGAGGTGCTGGGTGCTGTGGAAGCGGAAAAGCCGGACGTTTTGATCGTGGACTCTATTCAGACGCTTTGCCGGGAGGACTTGGATTCCCCGGCCGGCAGTGTCAGCCAGGTGAAAGAGTGTACCATGACACTGATGCACCTGGCCAAAAGCCAGGGGATCACCGTGTTCGTGATCGGCCACGTCAATAAGGAGGGCTCCATTGCAGGCCCCAAGGTGCTGGAGCATATGGTGGACTGCGTGCTGTACTTTGAGGGAGACCGCCACACGACACACCGTATTTTGCGGGCAGCCAAAAACCGCTTCGGCGCTACCAATGAGATCGGTGTCTTTGAGATGCGCAACGAGGGTCTGGTACAGGTGGAGAATCCATCGGAACTGCTGCTGTCGGGGCGCCCGGACGATGCGCCGGGAACCTGCGTGACCTGTGTCATGGAGGGCATGCGGCCGGTGCTGGCGGAGATCCAGGCGCTGGTGGTGTCCAGCAGCGGCACGAATCCCCGCCGCACCAGCAACGGATTTGACTACAACCGGGCGGCCATGCTGTTGGCCGTTCTGGAAAAACGCGGCGGGCTGAAAGTGTCCGCATGCGACGCATACATCAATATTATCGGCGGATTGTGGCTGGAAGAGCCTGCTGCTGACCTGGGCGCCGTGGTGGCCATTGCGTCCAGCTATCTGGACCGGCCGGTTCCGGGGGACATGGTGGCCATTGGTGAGGTGGGCCTGACCGGTGAACTCCGGACAGTGACGCAGCTTTCCCAGCGCGTCAGTGAAGCCCGCCGTCTGGGGTTTCGGCGGTGCCTGATTCCGGCCCATGGGGCGGAGTCGCTGCGCGTGCCGGAGGGATTGGATGTGATCCCGGCTCGGAATATCGGTGAGGCGATCCGAGCCGCGCTTGGCCAGCGGGGATAAAATGGACACATGCGCCGCCCAGAGACGGCAGACCGGCTGCGGCGGCGCTGTCCAGCGTGCACAGGCCGTCTTGCTGGTAAACGCAGGTACTGGTGCATGGGATCAGGCTCATAGAACATCATCCGTTTCTTTGAAGTTTGTAAGCAGCATTAGGATGCCCGCTGCAAAGCGGGCTATACCATAAAAAACAGAACAGAGGGGAGGTTTTGCGGGGATATATAAAATTGAACAAAATAAAAATTTTGTTTAATTTAGGGGAGAGGAAAATGGGCTCCTCCCCGAAAACGGCCGGTTTTCACGGGATTTGAGCGGCTGTGAAACCGGCATTCCGCAAGCTGCACATGTTGGATTATCGCACACAAGCGCCGGAGATCCTGCGGGATTTTCTGGCTTACCATGAAACCGTCAAAGCGCATTCCCGACGGACGGTGGATGAATATTATCTGGACCTGCGGAATTTCTTCCGCTACATGAAACAAATCCGCGATCCTGACCTTGCGGATCGCGCTCTGGATGAAATCGATATTATGGATGTGGATCTTCCGTTTGTGGCATCCATCACGCTGACGGATATTTATGGCTACATGACGTATCTGAGCCGCGACCGGATCCAAAATCAAAACAGCCGCAGCCCGGAATACGGCCTGACGCCTGCCTCCCGGGCCCGGAAGATCGCCACGATCCGGTCTTTTTACAATTACCTGACCAATAAAATGCACCTACTTCGTGAAAATCCTGTCAAAGATATCGATTCCCCCAAGCTGAAAAAGACGCTTCCCAAGTATCTGACGCTGGAAGAAAGCGTTCAGCTGTTGGGTTCTGTGGACGGGAAAAATCAAGAGAGAGACTATTGTATCCTGACGCTGTTTCTCAACTGCGGATTGCGGATCTCGGAACTGGTCGGGCTGAATCTGCAGGATATCCAGGGCGATGCGCTGCGTGTTCTTGGCAAGGGCAACAAGGTGCGGATCATCTACTTGAATGAAGCGTGCCAGAGTGCGCTGCAGCAGTATTTGGCTGTGCGGCGTCCCATCCGCGGACGGGATGAAAATGCGCTGTTTCTCTCTTCGCAGAATGAGCGAATCAGCCGCTCCACAGTCCATGCCATGGTCAAAAAGCGCCTGGGTGAAGCGGGACTGGACAGCCGGCAATATTCCTCCCATAAGCTCCGCCATACGGCGGCTACGCTGATGCTGCAAAACGGCGTGGATGTGCGTGCGGTTCAGGAAGTTTTGGGACATGATCATCTCAATACGACCGAAATCTATACGCACATTGATAATGAAGCTCTGCGTGTGGCGGCAAAGGCAAATCCCCTGTCCCGGACATTCCGCGAGAAAAGGAAGAAAGACTAAATAAAAGGGGGACCGTCTAAAGACGGTCCCCTCTCTCCCCCTTTCCTACTGGCTTTGGTTCCAGGAAAGGGGGTTATTATTTCATAGTCAGGATCGGTTTTCCGGTGGCAGTCTCCAAAAGTGCCCGGAATTGTTCGCAGTTTCCGCCAGTCATGGTGGTTTTATCGTAAATCTGGGCATATTTCTGACTCAAAATAAAGATAAAGTACCTGGGAGACTCTGCCACCGCTGCAATGGTTTCGTAGCTCCATTTTGTAGTGCTGATCTCTGATTTGGTACAGTAGCGCTCCGGCGTGAACGTTGCGTCTACCTGTTCGGTACCAGGCAGAACATAGCGGTATGCGACCCACCCGTCTATGTAATCCTCCAGAACCCTTGTTGCCAGCATGAAGACGGCTACAAGGGCACAGATGATATTGGAGGAGGTCAGTGTACCGTCCAAAGGAATGGCGCAAAAAATGCCAAGCAGCAGGACTGCATAAATCCAGATATGGATGAGCCGGGTGCGTTTTCGGTTGACCGTTTTCCGTACAGCCCGCGCCATGACGGTCATTGCGGGGCGGTCATACGTGGTGTGCATTTGAAACTCCATGAGGTACCTCCCTGTTTGCAGATGGGACTTGCTATATTTTTGACGGTTGGGAGGTAAATTTAGATTCTTAATTTTTCTAAAGAATTTGTAAACAGCAAAAAAGCACCGCCCGCAGGCGGTGCTTTTTGTCGTTTACAGCAGACAGCTCCAGTTCCATGCAGGGTACATAGGCATGGCACCAAGCCGCCATACAGAGACAGCAGATACATCCAACAGCGCAGCAGCTTCCATGGCTTTTTGCAGCGTATCTGCATTTTGATACCACAGGAAGTAACGGCTGCCGTCCTCCGTAGTGTAAATGGCATAGGAATGTTGGTAGGCATCAGACCAGCCAAGAACGGTGTCGGACTGCTGGAGCCGTTTGGATACGGTCTCATTGGAAGGATAGACCGGAGTGCCGGAGACGAGCTTGCCGCTCTCGTCAATCTGCCAGGCCACGTTCTTACAGCTGAATCCCAAAACGACTTTGGAACGGTCCTGTACGCCGGAATCCGCGTCAGTGATGGCCATCAAGGAGTAGAATACCTGGTCAATGGGAGCGGGACATGCGGTTTGATGATACGTTGTCCCCTCGTATCCGGACAAATCACGGGCATCGTAGTCATAGGCCATCAAAATGACCTGGTCTGCAAGATCTCCAATGGCACGGTAGTCGTAACCGTCATAATAACTGCCTGTGGCCAGGGCGGGCTGGACGCATACATACAAGGAAAGCTCCCGTTCCTGTACTTGATCCAGCAAATCGGACAGCTGACGCAGAAAGTCGGTGAAGTTATCCCGGTCTGCTGCCCGCAGACCTTCAAAATCAATGGTAACGCCTGCATAGGGATTCTTGCCAATGGCGGCATAAGCAGCGGTGACTTCCTGAATGATCGCTTCCGCAGCCTCCTGCCGTCCTGTTTCGAAAGAGAGCATCTCCCGCAGGCTGCTCCCCTCCATGAATACGTTCAGATTCAAAGGGGTGCCGCTTGCGTCCAGAGAGTTGGTGACGCTTTCGTAGCCGTCCGGGATATAGTATGTATTTCCGTTTGCAGTGGTGGTCTCCAGCGAAGCGGAGGTCCCGTCCCAAACCATGTGGCTCCAGCCTGCGCTCACGGCGTCCATATCCTGGGCATAGCTGAGCTGACTATAGGAGGAGATGGCATAAAAGCCGTGCATCCAGTCGGGCTCCCGGCCCAGTTTTTCGTAGATCCGCACCAGCATGGCAGCCGCCTGGGCGCGGGTGGCGGTGGCATCGGGAGAGAACGTGGTGTCAGACGTTCCCTTGGTCATGCCGATGGCATAAGCCACGGCAATATATCCCCTCCCCTCTGTCACGTCGGTAAAGGGAAGCGTAGACGCGGATTCAGCCAGTTTGGCGGCGCCCTTCAGTCCCAGGGCCCGGACCAGGATCTCCGCCATTTCCCCGCGGGTGATGGGGTCTGAAGGCCGGAAGGGCTGATCAGTATCCACCCAGTCATGTTCTGCTGCCGCATCGATGGAGTCGTAGTAGGCCTTGACGGTTTGGTAGTCCACCTGCATGGCCGGCGTGATGTGGCCGATCAGCGTTTCGTCATTTCCCTGCGGCAGCAGCATCCGGTCCAGTACCGTGACAAACTGGGCACGGGTCATAGGGTCGGCATATCCGAAATTCTCTGCGCTGTATCCGTTCATCAGACCGTAGTCCACAGCCTTTTGTACTTCACCGGCCAGGGCGCTGCCGGAGGGAATATCCTGATAAACAGCGCCGGCGGGGGCTGCGGCTGCAGCCAGCAGCGATGCGGAAAGCGCGAGGGAAAGCAGCTTTTTCATGGGCGAACCTCCTTTGCTTGGTTGCGCCCATCATAATCCAATTTCACCCTGAATTCATGAACAAATCATGAACTCAAGGACGTATGGTTCCCAGAATATGGAGATAGCGAAGCTTTTGGAAGGAATAGGAGGCCAGTGTGCGGCCAAAGGTATCATAGGTGTGTGCGGCGACTAAAATGTTGTCCGGCCCGGCGGGAGTACCTACGGAGAGGATCACCGGTGTATGCTGAAAACTGGCCCCGTCAAAGGAAAGCTGGACCAGGTCGCCGGGCAGCAGGGCCTCTGCCTGGCAGGGCACGCCCACAGGGCCCGGGGATTCCTTGCTGCGGGTCATGAAATTCCAAAAGTATCCCACGCCGGTCCAGGCCGGGGCTTTTCGGTTGGCATCGATATAATACCACCCCAGATCGGGCGTATAGTTCATGAGCCTGCTGCCGGCGTAGACACACTGGGATGCAAAATTGGTACAGTCTCCTCCCAGCTTTTCATAATCGTAATAGGCTGGATTTCGTTTCAGTGCCCACTGCCGGGCGTAGCGTATCACGGCGGCACGGTCATAATCCTGTACAAGTCGCATAGTCTCCCCTCCCCTTTTTTCCAGCGTATGCTGTACACAGACGGGAGGTGACGGCATAAAAAGAAGAGACGCCGAAGCGTCTCTTCTTTTTAAAGGATCAAATGAGAGATCAGGCCTTGCCGTCGCAGCCCAGAACGTCGACGATCTTGTGTGCAACCAGCTCCTTGATGGCGGCACGGGCGGGCTTGAGGTACTCGCGGGGATCGAACTTGTCGGGATGGTCCACCATGAACTTGCGGATGGTGCCGGTCATGGCCAGGCGCAGGTCGGAGTCGATGTTGATCTTGCACACGGCGCTGCGGGCAGCCTTACGCAGCTGCTCCTCGGGGATACCGACAGCGTCGGGCATCCGGCCGCCGTTCTCATTGACCATGCGCACGAAGTCCTGAGGTACGGAGGAAGAGCCGTGCAGCACGATGGGGAAGCCGGGCAGGCGCTTGACGACCTCGTCCAGGATATCGAAGCGCAGGGGCGGGGGTACCAGCTCACCCTTTTCGTTGCGGGTGCACTGAGCGGCGGTGAACTTATAGGCGCCGTGGCTGGTGCCGATGGCAATGGCCAGAGAGTCGCAGCCGGTCTTGGCGACGAACTCCTCTACCTCTTCGGGATGGGTATAGTGGGACTCCTCGGCAGAAACCTTCACATCGTCCTCGATGCCGGCCAGAGCGCCCAGCTCAGCCTCGACCACCACGCCGTGGTCATGGGCATACTCCACGACCTTCTTGGTGATCTCGATGTTCTCGGCGAAGGGCTTGGAGGAAGCGTCGATCATGACGGAGGTGAAGCCGCCGTCGATACAGCTCTTGCAGGTCTCGAAGTCGGGGCCGTGGTCCAGATGCAGAGCAATGGGGATCTCGGGGCACTCGATCACAGCGGCTTCCACCAGCTTGACAAGATAGGTGTGGTTGGCGTAAGCGCGGGCGCCCTTGGACACCTGCAGGATCAGGGGAGCCTTCAGATCGCGGGCAGCCTCGGTGATACCCTGGACGATCTCCATGTTGTTGACGTTGAAAGCGCCGATGGCGTAGCCGCCGTCATATGCTTTCTTGAACATTTCGGTAGTGGTAACCAATGCCATAAATGATCACTCCTCATCAATTTGTCCCGCCCCTTCGCCCGCCGCCCGGCCAAATGTGGCCGGTTGTTAACAGATTGTCAGATTGAACGATTCAAAAGGACGAAAACGATTTTCTTCTATGATAATATCACAGAAAAATTAAAATGCAAGTATTTACAATTCTTTTTTTCGATGATATGATATTTGTACATTATTCTGAGGAGGCTTTTCTCATGAGTGAACTGAAAGGCGCATGCATCGTCGGCCAGTCCGGCGGCCCCACTTCCGTCATCAACGCCAGTGTATACGGCGTGATCGACACCGCGCTGAAAAACCCCAATATCACCCGCGTTCTGGGCGCGGAGCACGGCATCAAGGGCGTTTTGAACGACCGCCTGTTCGACATGGGCCAGGAGGACCCTGCCGAGCTGGAGCTTTTGAAGTATACCCCCTCCTCCGCGCTGGGTTCCTGCCGCTATAAGATGGCCGATCCCGACGTGGACGATACTGATTACAAGCGCATTTTGGAGATCTTCAAGAAGTATGATGTCCGCTATTTCTTCTACAATGGCGGCAACGACTCCATGGATACCTGCAACAAGATCTCCAAGTATATGCAGAAGGTCGGCTATGAGTGCCGCGTGATGGGCGTGCCCAAGACCATCGACAACGACCTCTTCGGCACGGACCACTGCCCTGGCTTTGCTTCCGCCGCCAAGTATATCGCCACCAGCTGCATGGAAGTCTATCAGGACGCCCGCGTGTACGATACCGGCATGGTCTGCATCATTGAGATCATGGGTCGTCACGCCGGCTGGCTGGCCGGTGCTGCTGCTCTGGCTACCGCTTACGGCGCTGGCCCCGATCTGGTGTATCTGCCTGAGGTGGACTTTGATATGGACCAGTTCCTGGCCGATGTGGACCGCATTTATAAGGAGAAGGGCAACTGCATGGTGGCTGTCTCCGAGGGCATCCACTACGCCGACGGCTCTTTCGTCTCCGAGGCCAAGACCTCTGCCACCGACGGCTTCGGCCATGCCCAGCTGGGCGGCCTGGCTGCCATGCTGGCTCAGGTGGTCAAGGAGAAGACCGGCGCAAAGGTGCGCGGCATCGAGCTGAGCCTGCTGCAGCGCTGCGGTGCGCACCTGGCTTCTGAGACTGATATCGAGGAGTCCTATATGTCCGGCAAGGCTGCCGTGGAGAACGCGGTTGCCGGCATCACCGACAAGATGGTGGGATTCGAGCGTACCTATGAGGACGGCCAGTATGTCTGCAAGACCAAGCTGCTGGGCCTGACCGAGGTGGCCAATACTGAAAAGAAGGTTCCTCTGGAGTGGATCAACGCTGCCCATAACGGCGTGGAGAAGCCCTTCATCGACTATGTGCTGCCCCTGATTCAGGGCGAACCCAAGCTGCCCAAGCAGGATTCCCTGCCCCGCTTTGCCAAGCTGAAGAAGGTCCTGGCGAAGTAATTTTTCCAAATTGTTTGAAAGCGCCGAAGCGGAATTTCCGCTTCGGCGCTTTTTCGTTGGCTGCTTATTTGTTCTTTTGGTAGATGGCCCACAGTCCATCCATTAAAAGATACTTGTCGTAGATGATATGGTTGCGGCAGTACTTGACGATGACCGGCGCGTTGCCGCCGGTCGCCACCACGGTCACTTCCTTACCGGGAAATTCCGCACGGATGCGGTCGATGATCCCGTCCAGCATACCGGCGGTGCCATAGACGATGCCGGAGCGCATGCAGTCCTCCGTAGTCTTGCCGATCAGCGTCTTTGGATGCTGCAAAGAGATGGCAGGAAGCTGGGCGGCCCGGCGGCTGAGGGCTTCCAGGGAGACGTTGACGCCCGGCAGCAGCAGACCGCCTTCGTAGCTGCGCCCCTGGCCGATGACGCCAATGGTGGTGGCAGTGCCCATGTCGATGGTAATAATGGGCGGATGAAACTTTTCCAGCGCGGAGACAGCATCCGCCACGATATCTGCACCTACCTGGCTCTGGACGGCCAGGCGGATGTTCAGTCCGGTTTTTACACCCGGACCCACTACCATCGGCGGCTTGCCCAGCAGCCGGGTGAGCGCCTTTTCCATCATGAAATTCAGCGGCGGAACCACACTGCACAAAATAGCACCGGTGACGTCGGTAAAACTGAAATGGTACAGTGCGAACAGATTCATCAGGTCGATGCTGATCTGATCCGCCGTTTTGCGGCTGTCTGTATCCAGCGCGGCCAGGAACTGCAGTTTTTTCTCCCGGTCAAAAAGGCCGACAGAGGTGTTGGAGTTGCCTACATCAATGGCCAGCAGCATATGGATTCCCCTTCCCGGTTCTGAGTTGTTTTTTCTATGGTATCACGATGACGGAGTTCTTGCAAGGTGCCTGCATGAGTCTTTTTTGGAAAGGGGATTGTATTCGTACATATGTTTGTGTATAATGAGGGCAAAACGGAAGGCGGTGGCAGTGTTGGAATTTCCCTACGGGGTGAAGGAAGTGACCCACTTATGCGCCAAAGACCGAAAGCTGGGAGCGGCCATTGAGCGCATCGGCCATGTCAGCCGCGAGATGGACCCGGATCTGTTTGCCTCTGTTATCCATCATATCATCGGCCAGCAGGTATCCATGGCGGCGCAGAGGACGGTTTGGGAGCGGCTCCTCCAGCAGGCACCAGGCACGGTCACCGCAGAGACGATCCTCGCCCTGGGCCGGGAACAGCTGCAAAGTCTTGGTATGACCTATCGGAAAGCAGAGTACATTCTGGATTTTGCGGAAAAGGTCCGTTCCGGCGCTTTTGATCTTGAGAAGCTCTATTCCATGGACGATGAGGATGTCAAGGCGTCTCTTTGTTCTCTGCGAGGCATTGGCCCGTGGACTGCGGAGATGCTGATGATCTTCTGCATGGGGCGGCCGGATATCGTCAGTTACGGGGATCTGGCGATCCTGCGTGGGATGCGGATGCTCTATGGGCGTAAAGTCATTGACCGCGCGGCGTTTGACCGGTATTGCAGACGTTACTCTCCGTATGGGACCACAGCCAGCCTGTATCTTTGGGCCATTGCCTGCGGTGCTCTGCCAGAGCTTCGGGACCCGGCGGTGCCAAAACAGAAAGGAGCGAAAAAAGCACCATGACAGATTTGACTCAGTATGCCTCCCCGGTCGGAACCATTTATTTGGCTGCGGAGGACGGCGCACTGACGGGCCTTTGGATCGAGGGCCAGAAATACTTTGCGGCGACACTGGACCAGGGACAGACCCAGCAGCGGGAGTCTGCGCCGCTGCTGGCAGCCAAACAGTGGCTGGATGCCTATTTCCAAAAAGCCCCCCTCCCTCCCCTTCCGGCGCTCGCACCCAAGGGCAGCGCCTTTCGCCAGGAGGTCTGGAAGCTGCTTTTGGAGATCCCCTATGGAAAGACCACGACTTACGGCGCGCTGGCACAAACGTTGCGCAGCCGCGGGATCTCCGCCGCCGCCCAGGCGGTGGGCGGTGCAGTGGGGCATAATCCCATCTCTATCATCATTCCCTGCCACCGGGTGGTGGGTGCCGACGGGAGTCTGACAGGATATGCCGGCGGCGTACAGATCAAGCGCCGTCTGCTGGAGCTGGAGGAATGTGACATGGAGGGACTGTATGTTCCAAAGCGCGGTACGGCGCTTTAACTGCTAAATAAAAGGAACACCGGCGGATAGCCGGTGTTCCTTTTTTCTCAGAGAATGATGCAGATGAGTCCGCCGCTTCCCTCATTGATGATGCGCTCCAGGGTCTCCCGCAGCTTTTTGCGGGCGTCCTCCGGCATCCGCTTGAGCTTGGTTTGCAGATCCTCACTGACCAGCTCATGGAAGCTGCGTCCGAAAATGTTGGATTGCCAGATCTTGCTGGTGTCTCCCTCGAACTCCTGGAGCAAATAGTTTACCATGTCCTCCGACTGCTTTTCGTTCCCCACGATGGGGCTGACAGCGGTTTCGATATCCGCCCGGATCATGTGGATGCTGGGAGCACTGGCCTTGAGCCGGACACCGTAGCGTCCGCCTTGCTTCATGATCTCCGGTTCCTCCAGCTTCAGCTCGTCGATACTGGGCACCACAATGCCGTATCCGGTCTCCCGCACGTCCCGCAGGGCGCCGGCCACCTTGTCGTATTCGCTCTTGACCGCGGCCAGGCGGGTCAGCAGGCTCATCAGGTCGCCGTCATCGGCCACCTCGAAGCCGGATTGCTCGGAAAGGGTCTTGTAGAACAGCTCCCGCGGCAGGCACAGCTTGGCAGAGGCAACGCCGGTGCCAAGATCGATGGCGGTGACCGTGGACTCACTGATGTCGCCTCCGGCTCCCAGCGCGGCCACGACGCCCTCCACCTGCCGGATATGGCGCAGGGAAACGGTCCCCTGCCGGATGGCCTCGTAGAGGCTGGACTTGATGGGGTGCTCCTGGGGAAGCGCGTCTACCCAAGGCGGCAGGAACAGGTCCAGCTCCTGCAGGGGAAATTCGTAGAGCACGGCCTTGAGGATGTCCGTCACATCCTCTTCGTCCAGTTCCAGACAATTCACCGGCACACAGTTGACCTGGTAGCGGCCGGCGATATCTTTGGCGATGGCGGCAGCGCGCTCACTTTTGGGCGCCTGGGAATTGAGCAGTACAATGAAAGGCTTTCCCAGCTCCTGCAGTTCCCGGATGACACGCTCCTCCGCCTCCAGGTAGTCCTCCCGGGGGATCTCGGAGATGCTGCCGTCCGTGGTGACGACAATGCCGATGGTGGAGTGCTCAGCAATGACCTTCCGGGTGCCTACTTCCGCCGCTTCGGTCATGGGAATCTCGTGGTCAAACCAGGGGGTGGTGACCATACGGGGGGCGTCCTCCTCATACTGGCCGATGGCCCCCTTGACCATGTACCCTACACAGTCGATGAGCCGCACGGAGAACGCGGCGCCGCCGTCCAGCTGGATCTGGGCAGCCTCCTCAGGGACGAACTTTGGCTCCGCGGTCATGATGGTACGGCCGCTGCCGCTTTGGGGAAGCTCATCTCGGGCCCGCTCCTTGCGGTAGACATTTTCGATATTCGGAATGACCTGGGTCTCCATAAAGCGCTTGATGAAAGTGGACTTCCCCGTTCGCACCGGACCAACCACACCGATATAGATATCTCCGGCGGTGCGGGTGGCAATATTTTGATAGATGGTTGTATTCATAGCATCCCGTCCTTTTTCCGCTCCATAGTCATGTTCCATCTCTATGTGAGCAGGGCGCTTCCTATGACGGCCCGTCTATTCTTCTGTGCAAAATATATAAAAAATAAAGCACTAATGCTGGCTTGGTTGGACGAAATTTGCATTTACAGGAGTGATTTAGTATGGTAAACTGCTAATGTATTAAACGAGCGGCGACGCCGCAGACAATGGAGGATTGGATATGAAAAAGTGGATGGCGATGCTGCTGGCAGCAACGATGGTATTCTCCCTGACGGCTTGCGGCAGCAAAGAAGAAACAGAAGAAACCGAAGGAACCATGACCTATGCGGTGGAGGCCGGCAGCGCCGGTGAGGCCGCGGCAGAGGAAAAGGGCTTTACCTATAATTCCGTTGCTTCCCAAGCGGATGCGCTGATGGAAGTAGCCGCGGGCACCTCTGATGCAGCCATCATCGATCTGCTGATGGCCGGTGCCATGATCGGCGAGGGCACCAGCTATCCGGACCTGACCTATACCGATGAACTGACTACGGAGGAATACGGCGTTGGCTGCCGCAAGGGCTCTGACCTGGCTGCATACATCAACAACGTGTTCGCCGAGAGCTATGCCGACGGCACCATGCAGGAGATCGCTGCCACCTACGGCGTTCAGGAGGCGCTGCTGGAGCAGGGCGACGTCCAGGAGTGGCAGGCTGAAGAAGGCGGCGACGTGGCCTATATCCAGGAAAAGGGCACGCTGATCGTGGGCATTACCAACTACGCCCCCATGGATTACAAGGACGAAAACGGCGAGTGGATCGGCTTTGATGCCGACATGGCCAAGCTGACGGCACAGAAGCTGGGCGTGGAGGTCCAGTTCGTGGAGATCGACTGGGACAACAAGATCATGGAGTTGGATTCCAAGAACATCGATGTGGTCTGGAACGGCATGACGCTCACCGGCGAGGTCACGGAATCCATGGAGTGCACCAACCCCTACTGCAATAATGCGCAGGTTGTGGTTGTGCCCGCCGCCTGATTCATGTATAATAATCAAAGGCAGAGAGCTTGCTCTCTGCCTTTGAGCGGCTAGAAATCGATTTGATAATGACAGGGTGAGGATTTTGCCATGCTGATGAATGTAACGCTGACACTGCTCAATGGATTGGGCACTACGATCGAGATATTCTTTCTCACGCTGCTGTTCTCCATTCCTTTGGGATTGGTGGTGGCGTTCGGCTCCATGAGCCGGTGGCAGCCTTTGCGGTTTTTCCTTTATGGTCAGGAAAACCCCGGTCCATTTACCAGATTCCTGGCAGAACTGCGGCCCATCAGTGCAGTTTGCAGTATCTTGGTTTGGATCGTGCGGGGCACGCCGCTGATGCTGCAGCTGATCGCCTTTATGTACATACCGGGTATCCTGGGTCACAATTTCTGGCCCAGCGGAGATGCGGGGCGCATGATGGCCACGGTGGTGGCATTCTCTATCAACTACGCTTGCTATTTCTCCGTGATCTACCGGGGCGGCATCCAGGGTGTGCCGGTTGGACAGCGGGAGGCCGGCGAGGTCTTGGGCATGACGAAAAAGCAGATCTTCTTCAAGGTCACACTGCTGCAGATGATCAAACGCATCGTCCCGCCCATGTCCAATGAGATCATCACCTTGGTGAAGGATACTTCCCTGGCCCGTGTGATCGCAGTGTATGAGCTGACATTCACAGGTTATTCCTACATGAAGAGCAGCGGCCTGGTGTGGCCCCTCTTCTATACGGGCGTGTTCTATCTCCTCTTTGTGGGTGTGCTCACGCTTCTTTTCAGCTATATTGAACGCAGGCTTGACTATTTCCGGTAAGGAGGTGCCGAGATGTCTATTTTGGAAGTACGCAATATTGAAAAACACTTCGGCGCCACCCAGGTGCTGAAGGACATCAGCTTTACGCTGGAAGAGGGGCAGGCCATCTCCATCATCGGTTCCTCCGGCAGCGGCAAGACAACGCTTCTGCGGTGCCTGAATTTTCTGGAAAAGCCGGACAGCGGCACGATCTCGGTCCGTGGTGAGACGCTCTTTGACGCGGACGATCCCAAAACTCAGCAAGAGAGCCAGATCCGGCAAAAGCGGCTGCACTTTGGCCTGGTGTTCCAGAGCTTCAACCTCTTCCCCCAGTACACAGCGCTGCAGAATGTGACGCTGGCCCGGGAACTGCTGGCCAAGGAACACGGCGGCGAGAGCCGGGAGGCCATTGAAAAGGCCGGAATGGAGCTGCTGGATCAGATGGGACTAGCGGACCGGGCCGGACATTATCCCCATCAGCTCTCCGGCGGACAGCAGCAGCGGGTGGCCATTGCCCGGGCGCTGGCACTGCATCCGGATATCCTCTGCTTTGATGAACCCACTTCGGCACTGGACCCGGAGCTGACCGGTGAAGTGCTGCGGGTCATCCGCTCCCTGGCGGAGCAGAAGACCACGATGATCATTGTGACCCACGAAATGGCGTTTGCCCGAGACGTGGCGGATCAGGTGATCTTTATGGACGGCGGCATCATCGTGGAACAGGGTGACGCCCGGCAGGTGATCGATCACCCCAAGGAGGAACGTACCCGCCAGTTCCTGGCCCATTATACAGAATCCTGAAAAAAGGAAGCGGACAGATCTGTCCGCTTCCTTTTTTGTGTTCATGCCCGTTTTCTGGGGATCAGCAGCAGCGTATCCCGGGGAAGATCCTCCTCCGTCTCCAGCTGGTTTGCACAGAGAATGGTGGAGATAGTGGTGTTATACCGTTTGGCAAGGTCCCAGGGGCTTTCCTGCTGTCCCAGCTGGCGCAGCACCAGGGACGGAGCCCCGGAGAGGTCCTTGGGAGAATCCGTGTCTACCCGCACGGCAGAGATACAGATCTTTTTGGTCTGGGCTGCTGCTTCAATTTGAAACTCCACAGGAAAACGCACCTCGATCCCGCGCTCGGTGAGCGTACCCTGCGGTTCTTCTGCACAGGTGGCTCTGGCAAACACACGGCAGTCTGCGGGGATATCGGTCTGACAGGACACTTCCACACCGCGTTCAGCCATCAGCGGCGTGCCGCCCTCGTCCAGATACAATGCCCGTACGAATACAACGGTGCGAAGAACGGTCCCGCCGCCTTCCCGGCTTACGGTCACCGTACCGCAGTCTGCCTGAACGGACAGGATATCCTCCGCTACCACACCGATCTCCAGCGATTCCCGAACGTTCTGGCGCCGGTGGGAGGAATCCCAGTAGGTCACAAGAGACATGGGAGAAGCTTCATAGGTGAGCTCATAAGCGGTGGAGTACAGATCCCGCAGCAAGGTCAGCTCCTCCTCCCTGCGCACCAGCGCCGTGGCATGCAGATAGAGCGTTACCGCCAACTGACGTCCCTCCGGATCGCCGCCGTCGATTTGCAGGTCGGCGCCGGTGAGCTGCAGGCGGACTGTGGCGGAGGAGCCCTCCTGAGCGCCTTCTACCTCCATGATCTGGGAGAACGGGAGCTCCCCGGCTGTGGAGCAATACTGCCCCTGGGCTGTGCGATAGAGCAGGCAGATGCGGAACACGCCCTTGAAAAGGAGCTTGCTTCCCACCAGCTTGGTCTCAGTCACGCTGCCGCGCACCTGCGACGAGAGGATCTCCGCAGCCCCCTCACGCCCCGGAGACAGATTCATTTCCTCGGAAAATGTGAAGTCTTTTTCCGCCATGTGGGTCAAAAGCGTTGCCCGCTGCCGCTCCCGCCGCTTTTCCACGCACAGCTCCGGGGCAGTTTCCACATCAGGGCATACCCGCAGCGAAGCACGCTGGTAGGTGGTCACCCGCGCCACCAGCTTGCAGTGGGTGAAGACTTTCCGGGGATTGAGCATCCGGCTCTCCAGCATCTCCGGCTCCACCTCCGCCGTAAGATAAGCGCAGTCCGGCAGCGATTCGCTTTCTGCGGTAAAGGGAATGGCAAATTCCAAAGAGCGGATCCCGCCCTCCCCTTCCGGCGTATACAGGACCGTTACACGCACGGTCCCGGAGAGGGTGGCTTTCCCATCCCGAAAATCCCGGCCGTGAAGAAAGACCATCCCTTCCGTGTCAATGATACGGGCCATATCCGGGCAATAGTCCGGTATGATCGTCTCGGCAGTCTCCTCCGCCGTCAGCGTGGTTTCCGCTCCTGCTTCGTATGTATCAAAGCTTTGTTTTTTTAATTCCAGTTCCATGTCGCGTCCATCCTTTCCCGGCCGTTCACACTGAGATGTTGCTCCAGTGTATGCAGACCGGGACGCGCTTATGCGCCCACGTGGAAGATCCGGCGCAGGATGCCCCGCAGTGCTTTGGGGGATTTCCATACCACGATATTCATCTCTTTGCCTCCTTCCCTATCTGCGGCAGCAGGCGCAGCCGCAGGCGATCAGCAGCATGGCCACCAGAAACAGCAGTGCACCTACCGGAAAGATCGCCGCGATCAGGATCCCGGCACCCAGCGCCACCGCAAAAATACCCAACAGATGGCAGCCGCCTCTGCGAAACATATCACCCGCCCCCTCTCTGCTACCAGTATAGCACCGGCGGTTGTCCCCTGTGCGGGAATATCAAAAGAGAAAAAAGAAGGACCGTGCCTCTCATGAGACACGGTCCTAAGATTATTTTTTTCGCTCCTGCCAGGCCCGCAAAGGCTTGAGCTCTTCGTAGAGCCGCACATAGCTTGCGTGGCGGCTTTGCTGGATCTTGCCGCTGCGCAGCGCATCCAGCACGGCACAGCCGGCTTCCTTGGTGTGACTGCACCCCACAAAGCGGCATTGGCCCAGATAGGGCGCAAACTCCTGGAAAGTCTCCGGGAGATGCTCTTTCAGCTCCAGGTTCAGCTCGTCTGTCTCAAAGGAGGAAAATCCCGGAGAGTCTACTACATCTGCCCCGCAGGAGAGATGGTAGAGCTCCACATGGCGGGTGGTGTGGCGTCCGCGGCCCAGTGCATCGCTGACCTCTCCCACCTGCAGGCGGAACTGAGGCTCCAGCGCGTTGAGAATGCTGGATTTTCCAACGCCGGAGTTTCCTGTAAAGGCGGAAAGCTTTCCGCTGATTGCCTCCCGCAGGCCGTCCAGCCCCTCCCCGGTTTCCGCACTGAGCCGGAGCGTGGGGATGCCGGAGGCGGTGTAGATGCGGTACAGATCCTCCGCCGGGTCCAAATCGCATTTATTGAGGACCACCAACACGTCGCAGTGTTTCAGTGCGGCGATGGCAGTCACCCGGTCGATGAGGAACGGGTCGGTACGGGGGATCGCGCCGGAGCCGATAATGACCAGCTGATCGATGTTGGCAACCGCCGGACGGGCAAAGGCATTGCGCCGCGGAAGGATCTCCTCCACGAAGCCCTCGCCGCCGCCCAGCTCCCGGACTTCCACCCAGTCCCCCACCAGGGGGGACTGGCCTGTTTTACGAAACTTTCCCCGGGCGCGGCAGGTGAGCACCTCCGTGCCGGTATTGACATAATAGAAGCCGCTGAGGGCTTTTTGAATCCGTCCTCTTGCCATATCAGTCAAACTGCACGTCCTGCGCCTGCTCCAGATCTTCTTCTCCGTCGATGTAGATCTGGACATGCTGGATACCGGAGCCGGTCAGAGAGACGCTGATGCTGCCCTTGGCACAGGAGACATGGTTATTGTACTGCTCTTCCCCGTCCACGGTGACCCACACATCCACGCTCTCACGGCCGTCCTGGGGCAGCATGACGGAAATGGTGCGGGACTGGCTGGGAGCAAGACCGGAGCTGACCTTGAACTTGATGGTGTCACCCTCGGTGACTTCCGTGCCGGACTCAATGCTCTGCCACAGGATCTCGCCGGCAGGCTTGTCGCTGTCCACGATCTCGATATCGGCATCCGTGCAGGTGAGCTTCCAGGTGGTCTTGAGCTGCTCGCGGACCTTATCAATGTTCTGGCCCACAAACGGAGGCACCGGGAATTGCTCCAGCTCCGGTCCCTTGCTTACGTAGACCTTGATGGTATCGCCCTTTTTCAGCGTGGCGCCCTCGGCGGGATCTGTGCGGATGACATAGCCGCTGGAGATCTCATCGGAGAACTCCTGGTACTCCACAGAGGCATCGATGATCAGATCCAGGTCGTTTTCACGGCTGAGGGTCTTGAGGGTCAAAATAGCGGCCTGTGCTTCCTGGTTGACCACGTTCACCATCTCGCCGGTGTTCTCACCCATGCTGACGGTGACTTCGATCTTCAGATTATCACCCCGGCGCACCTCACCGGCAGACGGAGTCTGGCGCATGATCTCGCCCTCGTCGTACTCGTCGCTGTAGTCGGAGGCGGCTTCCGTGACGGTGAAGATCCCGTCGATCTCCGGCATGGCCAGGGCTTCCTCCATGGTCTTGCCCAACAGATTGGGCACTTCGTAGTCCGTGGGAGCGGGGGTGCCGAAGGAGGAGAAGATCACCTTGAACAGCACGACCACCAGTACCAGCGCCGCCACACAGGCCCCGGCAATGGCAGCGGTACGCTTGTGGTTTTTGGGGCGGCGAGGCTCGTCGTCATAGTCCCGGTACCGCTCCGGCTCCCGTCGATGGGATGCATGGCCGGATTCCAGAACGTGGGCCCCGGTGGTACGCAGAGGCCGGGTGGGCTCGTCCTCTTCTGTGGGACGCAGGTCCTCCAGCTCGAAATCCAGGCTGACGCCGGGATTTTTGCGGAACGCCTCCAGATCGGCGATCATGGCGTCGGCGGAGGCGTAGCGCTTGTCCAGCTCCGGGGCCATGGCCTTCATGCAGATCAGCTCCAGCTGCTGCGGGATCTCGGGATTGATCTCCCGGGGCGCCAGCGGAATGGAACTGAGGTGCTGGATGGCCACGGACACGGCACTGTCGCCTTCAAAGGGCAGGCGGCCCGTGAGCATCTCATAGAGCACCACGCCGGCGGAGTAAACGTCGCTGCGGGCGTCGGTCCGGTCTCCTCTGGCCTGCTCGGGAGAGATATAGTGCACGGAGCCCAGGGCCTCCTGGGTCAGGGTCTGGGCAGAGTTTTCCAGACATGCGATACCGAAATCGGCCACCTTCACGCTGCCGTCCCGCAGCACCATGACGTTCTGGGGCTTGATATCCCGGTGGACGATGCCGCGGCTGTGGGCGTGGCTGAGGCCCCGCATGATCTGTGTGATGAAATGCAGAGACTCCCGCCAGTTGAGCTGCCCCCGCTTTTCCATGTACTGCTTGAGTGTAATGCCGTCAATGAGCTCCATGACGATGTACTCGATGTCGCCGCCCCGGGACACGTCGTAGACAGAGACGATGTTGGGGTGGGACAGCTGCGCGACCGCCTGGGACTCGGCGTTGAACCGGCGGCGGAAATCCTCATTCTGCGCAAGGTCACTTTTGAGGATCTTGATGGCCACCAGGCGGTTGAGCCGGTGGCATTTTGCCTTGTATACCACGGCCATACCGCCTGTACCGATCCGCTCCAGGATCTCGTAGCGGTTGTCCAGCATTTTGCCAATGTATTGATCCATATACCTGAACCTCCCTCTTACGCCATCTGCATCAGCACGGCGGTCACATTGTCCGAGGCACCGTTGGCCTTGGAAATGGCCAGCAGGCGATCCATGCAGGTGCCGAGATCGCCGCCGTGGAGGACTTCAAACAGCATCTCCTGGTCCGTGACGGTTTCCACCAGCCCATCGGAGCACAGCAGCAGAAAATCTCCCGCCGCCATGGGGCATATGTATCCGTCGCTGAGGGCGGACATATCCGGACCCAGTGCCCGGGTGATCAGGTTTCGGTTGGGATGATGGCGCGCCTCTTCTGCGGTGATGTCCCCCCGGTCCACCATGCTCTCCACCAGCGAGTGGTCCTTTGTGACGCGGGAAATGCCGTCAGAAGAGATGTGGTAGGCGCGGCTGTCACCAACATTGGTGACCACAGTGCCCTTGTCATAGCTCACGGCAGAGACCAGCGTGGTGCCCATGCTGCGGCAGTCCATGGATGCCTGTGCCGCCTGCCGGACGGCCCGATTGGCTACGGATACGGCATAAGCGGAGACCTCTTTGAGCTGCTCGGGGCTCATGCCCGGGCGAAGCTGTTTTTTCATTTCGGACACGAAGGTCTCCACCGCAATGTGGCTGGCCTGCCGGCCGCCTGCAGGGCCGCCCATGCCATCGCACACCACACACAGCGTATATCCGCTCTCCGGCAGCTGCTCCACGGCATAGTCGTCCTGATTTTCTTTCCGCACGAGTCCCACATCGCTCATGCTCCATACTTCCATCATTGGGAATCCTCCCCTTTCCTTGCTTCCTCCATGGCCTTGCGCCGAAGCTGGCCGCAGGATGCATCAATATCGCCGCCCAGGCTGCGCCGCACGGTGGCGGTCAGACCGTGGGACTCCAAACGCTTTTGGAACGCCGCAATCCGCCGGGACGGCTTGAAAGGACTTTCCACCACGTCATTGAGCGGGATGAGGTTGACATGCCCCGGCATGCCCCGGAGATTTTTGGCGATCAGGTCTGCCTGCCAGTCGTGGTCATTGACGCCATCGATCATGGCGTACTCAAAGGAGATCCGCCGACCGGTCTTGCGGAAATAGTCATGACAGGCGGCAAACAGCTCCTCCACAGGGTAGGCGCGGTTGATGGGCATGATCTTGGAGCGGGTCTCGTTGTCCGGCGCATGCAGCGAGACGGAAAGCGTCAGCTGAAGGCCCAGATCGGACAAAAGGCGGATACCGGGGATCACGCCGCAGGTGGAAAGAGAGATGTGGCGCATGCCGATGTTCATGCCGTCGGGGTGGTTCACCAGTTCCAGGAATTTTCGGACCGTGTCCAGATTGTCCATGGGTTCTCCGATGCCCATCAATACGATGTTGGAGATCTCCAGCCCGGAGTCCAGCTGGGTGAAGAGCACCTGATCCAGCATTTCCGCAGGGGTCAGGTCCCGCACCTTTCCGGCGATGGTGGACGCACAGAAAGCGCACCCCATCCGGCAGCCAACCTGGGAAGAGATACATACGGTGTTGCCGTGGTGATAGCGCATGAGGACGGACTCGATGCAGTTCCCATCCGCCAGTTCCCAGAGGTATTTGATGGTTCCATCCAGACGGGATATCTGCTTTCTGGCCACCTTGGGCGGCGTCAGGATGCAGGTCTCCGTCAGCTGGTCCCGCAGGGACTTTGGAAGATTGGTCATCTCGGAGAAAGAACGGGCGCCCTTATGGAGCCAGGTAAATACCTGCTTGGCCCGATAGGCCGGCTGCCCCATGGATTGGAGGACGTCCCCCACTTCCTGCAGGGACATGGATTTTATGTCGATCATATGGACTCCTCAAGAATGCCGCCGCATGCGGCAGATGTAAAAACCGTCCGTCTGGTGGCGCTGAGGCCACAGCGTGATCTGACCGTCGGAAACGGTACCCACAGGCTGCGGCAGCAGCATGGCTTCCCGCTCAAACTCCTCGTGTTCCGCCAGAAAGGCGTCGGTGATCTGCTGGTTTTCCTCCGGCAAGATGGTGCAGGTGGAATAGACCAGCAGTCCGCCCGGCCGCACGTAGCGGGCCGCGTTTTCCAGCAGGGCGCTTTGGATCACCGGCAGAGCGAACAGGTCGTCGGCTTTTTTGTACCGTACATCCGGCTTTTTGCGGATGATGCCCAGGCCGGAGCAGGGCGCATCCACCAAAACAGTGTCAAAACCGGACTCCCACTTGGGATCGAACCGCCGGCCGTCTGCGGCGGCGGTTTCCAGGCATGTGATGCCCAGACGAGCGGCCCCTTCCCGGATGCGGGAGAGCTTACGCTCGTGGAGATCGCAGGAGACGATAGACCCCACGTCCCCCATGGCGATAGCGGCGGAAAAAGATTTCCCGCCTGGGGCCGCGCACATGTCCAGCACCCGCTGGCCCGGCGTCACCTGTGCAGCCAGGGACACCAGACTGGCTGCCGGGTCCTGAACGAGGAAAAGTCCTTCCCGGAAAGCAGGCAGCGCAGTCAGATCTCCGGTGCCGGAGAGCTCCAGACAGCCGGGGACCCACAGGTGTTCCCGGACTGCGATCCCTGCTTCCTCCAGCTGGGCGCGAAGGGCCTGAAGGGTGGTTTTCATGGTATTGACCTGCACGGTCATGGGAGAGACAGAGTTATTGATGCGCAGATATTCCTCGGTTTCCTCGGGCCCCAGGACCGGCAGCAGGCGCTTGATGAGCCACCGCGGGTGGCTGTACCGGATGGACAGCGTGCGCAGGATGTCGCCGTCGGGAATGGGCGGGAGCGCGTGTTTGTTTTGCGATACCTTGCGCAGCACGGCATTTACAAGCCCGGCCGCGGAGCCGCGCTTGAAAAGACGCGCCAGCTCCACCGCCTGGTTTACAGCCGCATAGTCGGGCACCTTGTCCAGATACAGGATCTGATAGGCACCCAGCCGCAGGATCTCCAGCAGCGGGGGCTGCAGGTGATCGGTGCGCTGGCTGCAATAGGTGCCCAGGTAATAGTCCAGCAGGAACTGGTTTTGCAGCACACCATAGACCATGCGGCTGCACAAGGCGGCGTCGGCGCCGGAGAGTCCATCCCGCTGGATCTGAGATTTCAAAGCCGCATCGGCCCATGCGTCTTTGGTGCGGCATCCGATCAGGACCCGCAGAGCCGTCTCACGGGCATTGCTCATCGCCTGCCACCTCCCTGCTCCCGGTTGTTCCGTCCCACGAAGATCAGTACAAAACGCAATAGCTGCAGGGCGGACATGAGCAGTGCCGCCACGTAGGTCATAGCTGCGGCCCGCAGGACCCGGCGTGCACCGTCCAGCTCATCGTCCCAAAGCAAGGACTGGGATTCCAGGGTCTCCAGCGCCCGATGGGAGGCGTTGAACTCCACGGGCAGAGTTACCAGCTGGAACAGCGTGGTCAGAGAAAAGAGGATGATGCCTGCCAGAAACATGGTCTGGCTGTATAAGAGCATGCCCACAAAAAGCAGCAGGAACGACAATTTGGAGCCAAGCTGCGTCAAGGGGAGAATGGCTGTCCGCAGCCGCACTGGGCCATAGCCCTGAGCGTACTGCACGGCATGGCCTGCCTCATGGGCCGCTACGCCCACCGCCGCGATGGTAGGGGCGCCATATACGGATTCAGACAGGTAAATGGTATTGTCCCGGGGATCGTAGTGATCCGTCAGGTGACCGCGGGTGGTGCGCACGGGAACATCATAGACCCCGTGGGCATGCAGCACCGCTTCCGCCGCCTGGGCGCCTGTCAGATGCCGCCGGTTGTTCACGGCACTGTACCGCCGGAAGTTTCCGCTCACCTGGAACTGTGCCCACAAAGAAAGCGCCAGGACAGGGATCAGCAGCAAAAAGTAAATATTATTGGCAAGAAAATCGCTGTAACCGTGGTAGCCGTAGCCATAACCATAGTAATAGGGCATAGAAAACCTCTCAGTTAGAATTTTACAGAGTGTGTTCCGCGTTATACCTCCATGGGGTGGCCCAGCAGGTACGCCGCCGCAGCCATACGCTTGCCGCCCTCGGCCTGCAGCTCTGTGATAAACAGGCTCTGCCCGTCACCGCAGGCCACCTCGATTCCCCGTTTTCCGGCGGAGAGGACGGTGCCGGGGGCTTTGTCCGTGGCGGCGCCGGCAGCGGTCTTGTAGACTTTGAACCGCTGGCCCTGCAGCTCCGTGGTCGCGCACGGCCAGGGGATCAGACCCCGCACCTGGCAGGAGATGGCCCGGGCAGAGCGGCTCCAGTCGATGGGAGACATGTCCCTGGAGAGCATGGAAGCATAGCTCTGCTGCGTTTCATCCTGGGGCGTGCGGGTGGCAGTACCGTCCGCCAGGGCACGAATGGCATCGGAGAGCGCACCGGCACCAAGCTCTGCCAATCGGCCCGTCAGGGACAGGGCATCCTCGTCCTCGCCGATGGGGGTGGACACCTGGCAGATCACATCTCCTGCGTCCAGTTCCTTGGCCATATACATGATGGATACGCCGGTCTCCCGCTCCCCATCCAGGATGGCCCAGTTGATGGGGGCGGCACCACGGTATTTGGGCAGCAGGGACGAGTGGACATTGATGGCGCCGTAAGGCGGGAACTGGAGAATATCCTCCGGCAGGATCTTTCCGTAAGCGGCCACCACGATCAGCTCCGGGTCAAGCTCCCGGACAATGGACATAGCCTCGCCGTCCCGCATTTTCAAAGGCTGATAAACCGGCAGATTTTGAGACAAGGCATATTCCTTCACAGGAGAGAAAGCCAGCTTGTGCCCGCGGTTTTTGGGCTTGTCCGGCTGGGTGAACACTCCACAGACAGTATGCCCATCTTCCACCAGACGGCGCAGTGAGGCCACGGCGAAATCCGGCGTTCCCATAAACAAGATCCGCAAGCTTATTCCTCCTCCTGGGCCTCTTCCTGCTCCAGATAGTCCCGCAGTTCTTCATCAGAGAGGAAGTGGTCGATGTGCTCGGTGTAAAGATGACCGTCCAGGTGTTCGATCTCATGGCAGAAGGCGCGGGCGGTCAGGTCCTCCCCTTCCACCTCGAACCAGTTGCCGTCCCGGTCCTGGGCACGGACGTGGACGAGCTGGGGGCGGGTAACGATGCCCCATTTGCCTGGAACGCTCAGACAGCCTTCCAGGCCCGTCTGCTCACCGCTCTGGGCCACGATCTCCGGGTTCACCAGCTCCAGATACTCCTCACTGTCTTCATCCATCACCACGCACACACGGCGCAGAACGCCGACCTGCGGCGCGGCCAGGCCGGCGCCGTTGGCATCTGCCAGAGTTTCCACCAGGTCATCCAGCAGTTCGTGGAGCCGGCCGTTGAATTCGGTCACGGGCCGGCAAACTTTGTTCAGGCAGGGGTCGCCCTGCTCAACGATTTTACGCAAAGCCATCGTTTGATCCTTTCCGACTGTCAGTCTGTGAAATTGCAGTCTACAAAAATATTCACGCCGCGGTTTGCGCGGTCATTGGAAAACGTCTTCAAAAGCCAGCTGATCTTATCGCGGGTCGGCTTGCAGTTGTGGTCCACCAGCAGCACATGATAGCGGTAACGGTTGTTGACTTTCAAAACCGGTGCCGGTGCGGGGCCAAGCACCTCCTGATCCGGGAAGAGCTGGCGCAGGGAATCTCGGGCGGCGGCTGCGCTCCGCAGTACCGCACCCTCGTCCGCGCCGGAGAACGCAAAGGAGAAGTGATCTGCAAAAGGCGGGCACTGCCGCAGCCGGCGCAAGCGGATCTCCTGGCTGTAAAACGCCTCATAATCCTGAGCAGCCGCACTGCGGATCACGTCGTTTTCCGGTGTGTAGGTTTGGATCACGGCGCGTCCGGTCCGTCCGCCCCGCCCTGCCCGGCCCACCACCTGCGTGAGCAGGTTGAAGGTGCGCTCAGCTGCCTGATAGTGGTCCACGTACAAGGATAAGTCCGCGGACAAAACACCCACCAGGGTCACATTTTCAAAATCCAGTCCCTTGGCCACCATTTGGGTGCCCAGCAGGATGGGAATGCGTTCCTTTTCAAAACGCTCCAGGAGTACGCTGTGTCCCCCGGCAGCGGTGTCCGCGTCCATGCGAAGAACCGGCACATCCGGAAAGAGGACACCGAGCTCCTGCTCCACTTTTTGGGTCCCGCAGCCAATATGCTTCATTTTTCCGCCGCACTGCGGACAGGTATCCACGGCACTCTGAGAGTGACCGCAGTGGTGGCACATGAGCCGTCCGTTGGCGGAGTGATAGGTCAGTGCCGCACTGCACCGGGGACACTGAGGTACGTAGCCGCACTCGCCGCATAGGAGCATGCGGCTGTTGCCCCGCCGGTTCAAAAACAAAATGCTCTGTTCGCCGCGGCGCAGGTTTTCCGCCAGCTCTTCTTGCAGCAGGTGTCCGATCACACCGGGATTTCCTCTTCGGATCTCCTCCCGCAGGTCGGCGATGGATACGCGGGGCAGTGCGCGGGCGTTGTAGCGCTGGCGCAGAGTGAACAGATGGTATGTCCCCTTTTCCGCCGCATAAAAGCTTTCCACTGAGGGAGTGGCGGAGCCAAGCAAGAGCGTGGCGCCAAAGCGGGCACAGAGGAATTTGGCTACATCCCGGGTATGGTAGCGGGGCGGATTTTCCGACTGGTAACTTCCCTCCTGCTCCTCGTCCAGTACGATCAGCCCCAGGTTTCTGACTGGGGCAAAGATGGCGGAGCGGGTGCCCAGTACCACCCGGACCTCCCCGCGGCGGATGCGCTTCCACTGGTCGTAGCGTTCCGACATGCGCAAGGAGCTGTGAAGCATTGCTACTTCACTGCCGAAGTATGCGCGAAATTTGCGCATCATCTGAGGTGTCAGTACGATCTCCGGGACCAGCACGATGGCGCTCTTCCCCATGCGAAGGGTCTCCTGTACCAAGCGTATATATACCTGCGTCTTTCCGCTGCCTGTTACGCCATACAGCAGCGCTGCTTCCGCGCGGCCGCTCTCCAGTAAGGGGAGAATGCCGTTGAAAGCCCGCTGCTGTTCCTGACTGAAGATGATTTTGGGGCCGGGGTCTGCCGCCTCCTCGGCAGGAACGCGCAGGGCTTCTTCCTGTGTCAAGGCAAGAAGGCCGGCCTTTTCCATGGCGCGGAGTGTGCGCATAGTGGCACCGGTATAATAGCAGATCTCCCCGGTGGAAGCCTTTCCCACGGACAAGAGCAGCTGTGTCACTGCGTACCGGACAGGCGCACTGGAGCGGCGGCGCTCGGTGAGCGCCAATGCCTCCTCCGCGCTGATAGCCAGCTCGGCCATGGTGCGTGTCTTGTCTCCGATCTGCCGCTTGGCAGCAGACTGACGGCAGAGGATCCCCTCTCGCTCCATGGCGCGGAGCGTCGATACGGGGATGCCTGCATGCTCCAGATCTTCTTTGGAAATACTGCCGGAAGCGGCCAGCAGTTCCAGCAGCCGATCTCCGCCGGTGATGCCGGCGCAGCGTGCCCGCGCTTCTTCCGGAGAGATGCACAGGAAAAAGCGCTCCTCCAAACGATACCACAGCCCCGCAGGCAAAATGGTCTTGACGGCTTCGAACATGGTGCAAAAGTACCGCTGCCGCAGCCACAGGGCCAGTGCGATCCCGTTCTCATCCAGCACAGGCGCAGGATCCAGCACCGTTGTGAGGGGCTTGAGGCCGCGCGACTTCTCCCCGCGGGTCCGCGCCAGGATCACGCCTTCGCTGGTGCGGTTGCCCCGTCCGAAAGGGACAGTTACCCGGATACCCGGGAGCGCTGCATCCAAGAGCGTATCGGGAACCAGGTAGTCATAGGGCTTGTCAATGGAATAGGGCGCGGCGCTGACCGCTACTTTTGCGATTTCCGCGGTCTCCATGCCTCGCCCTCCCTCTCCTTGCTAACTCAGTCTTCTTCGATCACCAGATTCATGTGGCTGGCGTCCAGCTTGCCGTCGGCCACCTCGTGAATGGCCAGAGTGACCGGCTTTTCCGTCAGGTGTTCACCGGCCTCCTCAGCAGTCTCGGCGATCTGCCGGGCACGCCGGGCCACAACATTGACCAGCATGTAGCGGTTGGGGATATAGCTGGTGAGTTTGTTCATTGCAGGATACAGCATCATAATAATCTACTTCCATTCTGCCGGATTTCGGCTGATTTTTTTGTCGCATTATAGAGATAGGCGCGTATTTATCTTCCGCTGATGATCTCCATGCGTTCTTTGGGTTTGCAGTGTTCGGCGGTCATGATGGCGTTGAGCTCGTTTACCGCGTTCTCCACACTGTCGTTGATGACGAAATAGTCATAGGTATGGGCGGTTTGGAATTCCACCTTGGCGCGCAGCAGCCGTTTTTGGATCTTTTCCTGACTGTCCGTGCCGCGCTCGGTCAGCCGACGCTCCAGCTCTGCCCAGCTGGGCGGAGCGATGAAGATCCGCACGGCGTCCGGACGCTTGCCGGTGACCTGGATGGCGCCTTGGACCTCAATATCCAAAATGACATCCAGACCGCGGTTCATGGCGTCATCCACAAAGCGCTTGGGGGTCCCGTAGAAGTTGCCCACATATTCGGCATACTCCAAAAACTCATCTTTGGCGATCCAGGCGCGGAAAGTGTCCACATCCAGAAAGTGATAGTGCACACCATCGGCCTCTCCGGGCCGGGGATCTCTGGTGGTGGCAGAGACGGAAAAATAGACATTTTTCCGCCGCTCCATCAAAGCTTGCAGCACCGTGCTCTTTCCGACACCGGAAGGACCGGAAACAATAAAGGTTTTCCCTCTTCTCATAGATTTCAATCTCCTTCTGCCCCATGCTGTTCCGCCCGTGCGCCGAAACGCTCCGGCGGAAGAGCGGACAAGATCACATGGTCGCTGTCCATGATGAAAATGGATGCGGTTTTTCGGCCATAAGTCGCATCGATCAGCATGCCCCGCTCCCGGCTTTCCTGGACCATGCGCTTGATGGGGGCCGAGTCCGGGCTGACGATGGCCAGCAGACGGTCCCGGGAGACCAGACTGCCGAATCCGATATTGATCAGTTCCATGGCGTCACTCGATGTTCTGCACCTGCTCGCGCATCTTCTCCACTTCCGCCTTCAGCTGGACCACGATCTGGGCAATGGAGACGTCGTTGCACTTGGAGCCGATGGTATTGGACTCGCGGTTGACCTCTTGGATCAGGAAGTCCATTTTGCGGCCCATGGGCTCGTCCGCACACAGCATGGTGCGCAGCTGGGAGGTATGGCTCCGCAGACGCACCGTCTCTTCATCCACGGCGACCTTGTCGGCGTAGATGGCGGCCTCGGTGAGGATACGCTGGGGATCGATGGTGGTGCTTTGCAGTACCTCCTGCATCCGGGCCGTCAGCTTGGCCCGGTACTCTGCCACAGTCTCAGGAGAGCGGGCTTCCACGCGGGCGGTGCATTCATCAATGGTGTCCAGCCGGGAGGCAATGTCCTGGGCCAGCTTCTCGCCCTCCACGGCGCGCATGGCATTGTACGCTTTGAGCGCCTCATCCAGCACGGTGCAAAGGTCCTCACTGACGGTCTCCAGATCCTCGTCGGCCTTGGTGACGGTCAGCACGTCCGGGAAGCGGGCCAGGGTCTCCGGGCTCACCTGGTAGGTCTCGCTGCCGCACAGGCCGGACAGCGTACGGAGTGCGGCGGCGTACTGGGCGGCCAGCTCCTGGTTCACGCTGACCTTGGCCACGTCCGCGGCGGAGGCGTCCACAGTGATGAACACATCCACCTTTCCGCGGGAGACGGCCTTTTGCACGCGGCCCTTCACGGCCTCCTCGGCAAAAGCGTACATCCGGGGCATTTTTACGGTGCAGTCCAGATAACGGTTATTGACAGAGCGCACTTCCACGGTGATGTCCCGCTTGTGCAGCTCCATACGCGCCCGGCCATAGCCGGTCATACTTTTGATCACGGTAACTTCCTCTCCATTCTATCACATATCGGCACGGCCGTCAGCAGATGGGACAGCAAATAAATCCGCCGCCGCTGCAAAGCGTATAGGCGCAGCACAGGCTCAGGCAGGGATTGGACCCGCACAGGTCCGTTCCAAATACGGTCCCGCCGGGACGGTAGGTGGTCTGTCCGGCGTTTTCCATGAAGTCCAGAGCAGCGCGGTACTCAGCGTTTCCCGGGTCCATCTGGCAGGCGGTCTGGTAATAGCGGCGGGCCTCGTCCATCCAGCCGCGGCGATAGCATACGGCGCCGCGCAGGAAGTTCCATTCGGCGTTATGGTCGCTGTAATTGGCAAGAAGTGCTTCCGCCCTGCTCAGATTTCCGGAGTTGATGGCAAGACGCACCTGCTGCAAAACAGAGCTGCCGGAGGAGCCGGCATAGGACCCGCCGTACTGCTGGCGCTGATAGGTTCCGCCGTAGCCGCTTTGACTGTATCCGCCGCCCTGGGTACCGCCCCGGGCACGGTCACGGGTGATCTGCTCATAGGCCGCGTTGATCTCTTTCATTTTTTCCTGCGCCAGGTCCGCCAAGGGGTTGTCATGGTAGTTATCGGGGTGGTACTTGCGGGCCAGCTCCCGGTAAGCCTTTTTGACTTCTTCATCGGTGGCGGTTTCAGGCACGCCCAAAACTTCATAAGGATCGTTCATGTGCTTTCCTCAACATTCTTGCGTTTTCTTTCTATTCCCCGTGTCTTGGGGCGGAAGGTACCGTCCAGCACAGCTTTTCCTACCTGGAAAAGACCGCTGTATATGGTGGCTTTCAAAAGGGGTGCCCAGCAGCCGAAGCTTCCCAGCTCATAGGCTGTGGCGATCATGCGGACAGAATGATCCAGAGACTGGGCAAAAACACGCCGGCTCTCCGGTGTCCAGATACCGTCCTGCAGCCCAAAGCGCAGGGCCACAGGGTTATAATTCCCGGAACGGGCATCTTTTTTCAAATCGTCGGCCGCGTCGATCAAATAGATCCAGCGTCCCAGATGATAGAGCATCTGGGCAAGTACCCGGCGCTGGACCGCATCTTCCACCTGATCGGCACTGCGCTCCAGCAAAACAGCGAATGCGTCCGCCGCCTGATCCATGGAGGCGCACTGTTCCCTTTCAAGCTGGCCCAGAATGGAGAGCTGGGATTTTACGGCTGTATCGAAGCCGGGACGAAGCCTGGCGGCACGCCGGTAAGCCGGTTCCAGCACAGAGGAAGCGGCCCGGTATTTGGCGCCATGGAGCCAGTCGTGGTCTTCCACGCCGTCCAGCAGCTGCCAGTAGGCGAGGATGACGCTCTCGTCTGCCGCAAGCTCCATGGCGGGGCTGCTTTGCAGAAAGGGGCGTTTCCGGTGAGGGGAGGCGATGCATCGCCTGCGCAGCGCAGGTCCCTCGTCCGGTGCGGAGAGAAGGATGGCCAGATAGGTGAAATCGTAATTGAGAATGAAGCGTGCGGCAGGGCCATACCGCAGCCCCAATGTGTGGCAGAGACCGCAGTAGGCCCGCTGGAACCGCAGGCGTTCTTCCTCGTCCAAAGCCCCTAAGGGCGGGCGAACATAGCCGTACATTAAAACAAGCGGACGATGCGGAAAATGAGTCCCCCCTGCTTTTTCAGCCGGCGGTCATAGGCGATGGCAATGGCGATCCCTGCCGCAAAGCCAACCGCAGCCAAGGAATATTGTACTGCCACACCGGCACCGAAAGCAACGGCCAGCAGGTAGCACACCAAAAACAGCGCCACAGGCGTCAGGTAGACCAGCGCGATGATGTGCATCATTTTGCTGGTGCTGCTCTCCACCACCACCTTCTGCCCGGGACGGGCATCAATGGGATTGATGGCCTTTGCCCGGACTGCCGCACCGGTCACGCCGCAGCCGGCGCACTCTTCGCAGTCATGTCCGCAGGCGGACTTGCGGGGAACGGAGATCTCCGCATGGGTTTTGTCCAAAATTCTTTCAACAGTTGCAACTTGTGTCATATAAACCTCCTGGGGCGGCGCATGGGAAACGGCGCGCCGTCCCGCTATTGTGCGGGCTCTTCCGTAGATTCTTCTCCGGGCTGTTCCTCTGTGGGCTGATCCTCCGGCGCATCGGAAATGTTGACCCGGACCTGGTAGGTGCCGGAGACGCCCACGTCACCGCCGCTGTTGATCAGGACCTTAGCGGGAACGGTATAGCTGCCCACGGCGTTATTGAAATCTGTCAGGTCAGCCACAACTATGATGTCGTCGCCTGTGACAGCTTCCACATCCGCGTGGGTACCGAAGATGTCCACGCTTACTTCCATGGTCAAAAGGTCGACCTGGCGGCCCTCTGTATGCAGATTTTCATAGCGGATCCGGTCCGTGGTCACTGTGGCAGTGGTCATATCCTTGAAGTGCAGCCGCATGGTGGCCTGGGAGACGCCGCTGAGGTTTTCACAGCCCTCCGGGACAGGGATCACATAATTGTAGACCGCAGAGCTGTCCAGCTTGGTCAGATCGAACTCAGAAAGGACCAGAGTGTCCACATCCCGCAGGATGTCCGCTTCGCCTGTCACGGTGATGGATTTGGGATTGATATCCACCAGCACATTGGAAAGACGCGCGCCGGGAGATTCGCGGAAATCGACCGTCAGAGCCAGTTCCTTGGTGACATTGACCGGCAGATTCACCTGGACCTGCTCCACATTGGAGTGGATGTCCTTATCATCCAGCAGCTGATCGTTGGCGTCATAGAACTCGAAATCCAGCAGCTGGGAGACCGAGGAAACCGCATCTGTACCGATATCCAGAGTGACCTTGGCATAGCTGACCTGGTCCAGGATCTCCTGCTGGCCGCGGATCTCAAAAGTGGTGGGAGAAATGGTCAGCTCACCGGCGGAATAGCCTTCCGCCACATTTCCCACGACCTCACAGTGCACGTCCACGGTCTTGCTGTACAGCTCTCCGATGTTGACAGTGGCGGTATAGGGCTTGATATCCGCAAATTCCACGATCTGACTGAGGCTGCGGGTGGTAAAGCCGGTTTTGTTGGAGACCGTTTGTACGCCGGTGGTGGTGATGCCGGACAGATCTGCCTGAATAAGGATATCATCCCGGTCGATCAAGGACAGGTTCCAGCGCGTGCCACGAAGCGTCACGTCCACAGTGGTGTCTGTTCCCTCTTTCAACAGCATCAGACCGCGGTCAGCCAGAACGGTGTCTTCCCAGAGGTACTCGATGGGGATGTCCTTAAATTCCTTGGTCATGATCCGGGCCGTGCCGTCCGGGCTGCCGGTCATATCCACATAGATCCAGATGGTGACGGCCATCAACACGGCCAAAGCGATGTAAAAGGCCTTGCGCTTTCGAATATCAATCTTCATGGCTGCCTCCGTTCCGACGGGCTGTCATGGCGTCCCAAAGGCCCGCCAGAGAGAACTTCTGTCTGGCGGGATCCTCTCCGTCCTGGGGGAGCAGCTCATTGCGCAGGAGGTTTTCCAATGTTTCCGGCTTCAGGTGGCGCTTGAGCATACCGCCGATGGCCACGGAGATGGAGCCGGTTTCCTCAGAGACGATCACCACCACAGCATCGGAGTTTTCGCTCATGCCGATGCCTGCCCGGTGGCGCATGCCCAGGTCACGGGACAAATTCACATTTTTGCTCAACGGCAGCATGCATCCGGCGCCAAGCACCCGTCCGTCCCGGACGATGACAGCGCCGTCGTGCATGGGGGCTTTTACAAAGAAAATGTTCTTCAAAAGCTCACTGGAGACCGAAGCGTCCAGCACGGTGCCGCTGCGCACCATATCGTCCAGCAGCATTTCCCGCTCAAAGACAATGAGCGCACCGGTACGGGACTGGGACATCTCCGTACAGGCCAGGACGGTCTGCCCGATGGTCTGCTCGATCACATTGACGTCCTCCGTATGGGAGAAAAAGGCGATAAACCGCTTGCTGCCCATCTGCTCCAGGATCCGGCGGATCTCCGGCTGGAACAGGATGATGAGTGCCAGCACACCCATATCCACCATGCTGCTCAAAATATAATTGACGCTGTGGAGCTGGAAAATATACGAAAGCAGCAGCGCGCCCAAAAAGACGAACAGGCCTTTCAAAAGACTGGCGGCCTTGGTGCTTTGCACCAGCATCAGGACCTTATATAAAACAAAAATCATGATGCCGATATCCAGAAGGTCTGTCAGCTGGATCATCAGCAGGTACCGGCCAATGACCAGCGGCAGTTCCGCAAGTTTCACTTCCATTGAGATTTCCTCATCTCCTTCAGGCCATGAATACACTTGATTATATAAAAAATACCAAGGGATTGCAAGGCAATCCATGGGAAAATTCACGGTCTGTTCAGAAAATCACCGGAGAATCCGGCGCATAGCGTCCAAAAACTGCTCAACTTCCCCCATGGTGTTCCAATGGGAAAAGCTGACACGCACCGTGCCGCTTTCCAGTGTGCCTGCCTGCCGGTGGGCCGACGGGGCGCAGTGGAGGCCCGCACGGACGGCGATATCCTGCTGACCCAGAGCGGAGGCGATCTGCTCGACGTCATGGCCCTCTGCCGTAAAGGACAGCACACCTGCCTGATGGGCCAGATCCGGCCGGGCGTATGCCCGGACGCCTGGCAGCGCGGACAGTCCTAAAAATGCCTGGCGGGCCAACAGGCGTTCGTGATAGCAGATTTGATCCGCACCCACCCGGCGGATGAAGCGCACGCCCTCCAAAAGACCGGCGATACCGGGCACATTGTGGGTCCCGGCCTCCAGGCGGTCCGGCAGAAAATCCGGCATTTCCTGTTGAATGGAGAGGCTGCCGGTCCCCCCTTCCAGCAGCGGCCGGATGGGCGCCTGACTGCCGCACAAAAGCACGCCGGTCCCCTGGGGGCCGTAGAGCCCTTTGTGGCCCGGCATGGCGATGAAGGCGGCACCCAGCGCCGGAAGATCCAGGGGCAGGATCCCGGCGGACTGGGAGGCGTCCACGATCAGCGGCACGCCGCGCTGGCGGCATAGTGCCGCCACGTCCTCCACCGGCTGGACGAAGCCGAATACATTGGATACATGGTTGCAGATCACGGCGTCCACGCCGGGAACGATGAGCCGGTCAAATGCATCCGCCACCTGCTCCGGATGGAACAGGCTGCCCGACGCCACATCTGTCTTGGCACCCAGAGCGGCCAAGGGACGGGTCACTGCGTTGTGTTCATAGCCGGAGATCACCGCCCGTCCGCCGGGCGGCACCAGACTTTTAATGGCGATATTCAGCGCATGGGTGGCATTCATGGTAAAGACCACCTGCTCCGGGCTTTCCAGATGGTACAGCTCTGCCAGCTCGCTGCGGCAGGCAAAAGCCGTATCCGCCGCCAGCATGGCGGAGCGGTATCCGCCCCTGCCGGGAGAACTCATGGTGGCCATTGCCTCCTTTACGGCGGCGGCCACCTCCGGCGGCTTTTGAAATGTTGTGGCCGCGCTGTCAAGATAGATCATGGGCGTACCTCCAGAAATGAACCCTTTTGGGAAAGAAATATTTGAACAGGGTCAAGACGCTCCCTGTGAAGGACTTGCAGGGCGGAAGCCAGATCCGGCGCGGAGAGTTCCACGGCGTAGGCACAGCCCATGTCCGTCAGGTCTCTGGGCGCGCGATAGATCTGGCTGCGAATCCCCGCCTGGCCCAGGGCGCGCTGCATCCGCTGGGCATAGGTCACGGAGCGGGCGATAATCAGATAATGCTCCACGTTCACGCCTCCTCTCCCCCCATCCTATGCGCGGGAGGCGAAACTGTTCCTTCGGCGTACAAAAAAGGAAGCCCAAAAATGGGCTTCCTGCATTCAATATTAACGTTTTTCCAGCAGCACCACTGCGTGGGCGGCCATTCCGGAACCGTCTCCGGTGAAGCCGAGCCCCTCTTCCGTGGTGGCTTTCACATTCACCTGACAGGGATCGATCCCCAGCGCCTGGGCCAGATTTTCCTCCATTTGCCGGCGGTACGGACCTACCTTGGGCGCCTGGGCCAGCAGCACGGCGTCCAGATTGACCACGTCATAACCGGCCTCGTCCAGCAGCCGTGCCACATGGGAAAGAAGCTTCAGGCTGGAAATACCTGCGTAAGCGGGATCTGTGTCGGGAAACAGCTTGCCGATATCCCCCAGCCGGGCGGCACCGGTGAGAGCATCCATGATGGCGTGGGTCAGAACATCTGCGTCGGAGTGTCCCAGCAGGCCCTTTTCCCAGGGGATGTCCACGCCGCCCAGGATCAGGCGGCGGTTTTCCGTCAGGCGATGGACATCATATCCGTGTCCGATGCGAAGATTTGTCAATTCAAGATTCCTCCCTGGCCTGCAGGATCGCCTCAGCCAGGATCAAATCTCCCGGTGTGGTGATCTTCAGGTTGCTCTCCTCCCCCTCAATGAGGAGGACTTCCTTTCCAAGCCGCTCCACGGCGGAGCAGTCATCTGTAATGGGGATCTGCTGCTCCAAAGCGGACTGAAGCGCGCCTTTGAGCAGATCGGCAGAAAAAACCTGCGGCGTCTGCACCGCGCGCAGGGCGCTGCGCTCCAGCGTCCGCACCACGATGCCGCTGCTGTCCGCCTCTTTGATGGTATCATTGACTGCCACGGCAGGCGCGGCAGCGCCGCAGCGCTCCGCGGCGTGGATCACGGCATCGATCAGCGCGGGCGTGACCAGCGGACGGGCGCCGTCCTGCACGGCCAGCAGCTCCGTGCCCTCACTCGCTTCCAGGGCGGCCAGCATCACGGAGTGGGCGCGGCTCTCCCCGCCGCGGATCACTTTTTTGCATTTGGAGATCCCATATGTACGGCAGAGATCCGCGATCTCTACCAAATCACATTCCCGGGTGGCCACGATGATCTCATCCACGCGCTGGGCGGCCTGGAGGGCTTGCAGCGTACGGATCAGGACCGGAATGCCGTCCAGCGGCTGCAGCAGCTTGTTGATCCCGCCCATCCGGGTGGAGCTGCCGGCGGCGGCCACCAGGGCGGCACAGCGCGGGCGGCGGGCATCTTTACGCTTTTTGAAAAAAGGAAACATCGGATTCTACCTTTCCTGGTGTGGTCAGTGGGAGGCGGGCGGCTGCATCATGGCCTGATCCAGACGGGCTTCGACCTTGTCGTATGCCTCATCCTCCGCCATGACGATTTCGGATAAGAGGATCTGACGGGCGTTGTGCAGCATTTTCCGCTCCCCGGTGGACAGTCCCCGCTGGCGGTCCCGGTGCATGAGCGCCTTGACCACCCGGGCAACCTCGTAGAGGTCTCCGCTTTTCAGGCGGACCATGTTCTCCCGATAGCGCTTGTTCCAGTTGGTACAGCTCTCCACTTCCATGTCCGGAATGGAAGTCAGCAAAGACTCCGCCTCCGGCTTGGAAATGATCTGTCGGATCCCGATGGCCTGGCTATTGGCCACGGGGATCTTCAGAAGAAGCCCCCCTACCGGCATTTTGAACACATAATAGTCCTGCGTGCTGCCTGCGATCTTTTCGCGAATGATCCCATCGATGACGCCTGCTCCGTGCATGGGATGCACAACCAGATCCCCGATGCTGAACATGAAAAAAACCTTTCCTTTCCCGTCCACGCGGTGCCGGGTACCCGCTTTTGTTGACACCTCACAAAAACAAATATTTACTCAAAAGTAATTATAGCCCTATAATTGTCAATTTACAAGCAGTTTTTCTTGTTTTTTGCACAAAAAAATACTGGCGGTATAGCATATACCGCCAGTATTTAAAGCGCGAAGATTACTTTTTGTTGGACCGACGCCAGATGTGCATCTTCTCGGCCTCAGCGATCAGTTCCTCGCGGAACTGAGGATGAGCAACAGAGATGATGGCCTCGGCACGCTCCCAGGTGGTCAGGCCCTTCACATTGACCTTGCCGTACTCGGTGACCAGCCAGTGGAGGTTGGTGCGGGTGGCAGTGATGACGGTGCCCTCCAGCATGGTGGGACGGATACGGGACTTGAGCTGGCCGGTCTTCTTGTCCATGTAGGAAGAAGAGCAGCAGATGAAGCTCTTGCCGCCCTTGGCAAGATATGCGCCCATAACGAAATCCTGCTGGCCGCCTGCACCGGAGATGTGACGGGTGCCGGAGGACTCGGAAGAAACCTGACCATAGAGGTCGATATCCACGGCGCCGTTGATGGAGATGAAGTTATCGATCTGGGAGACACGGGCAATGTCGTTCACATAGCTGACGGGAGCGGCCATGCACTCAGGGTTTCCGTCCAGGAAATCATACAGCTTCTTGGTGCCGGCAGCGAAGGCATAGGTCTGACGGCCGCGGTCAAAGGGCTTGCGCAGGCCGGTGATGCGGCCGGCCTTGGACATGTCCACGAAAGCGTCTACGTACATCTCGGTATGCACGCCCAGATCCTTCAGATCGGACTCGGCGATCATCTTGCCGATGGCGCTGGGCATGGAGCCGATGCCCAGCTGCAGGCAGGCACCGTTGGGGACCTCGGGAACCACCAGGTTGGCAACGGCGAGATCCACCTCGGAAGCCTCACCGGGGCCGCCCAGCTCTTCGATGGCGGGGTTCTCCCCTTCCACGATCATGTCCACGTCGCTGATGTGAACGCAGTTGTCAAAGCCGCCGAAGCAGACGGGCATGTTCTTGTTGACTTCCACGATGATGGTCTTGGAGGTCTCGCAGACAGCTTTCATATGAGAGGCGCAGGGACCGAAGTTGAACCAGCCGTGCTCATCCATGGGAGCCACCTGGAACATGGCCACATCGGTCTGGCCGATGCAGTTGCGGTAATAGCTGGGCAGCTCAGAGTAGCGGATGGGAGCAAAGTAGGCAAAGCCCTCGCTGATGGCCTTGCGCTCCACGCCGGACATATGCCAGGAGTTCCAGGTGAAGTGCTCAGCCACATTGGGCACGTCAAAAACCGCAGGGCGGCTGGTGAGGATGCCGCCGCGGAGCTTCACGTCGGTCAGTTCCTCGCTGCGCTTGGCCAGCGCCTTATCCAGTGCCTTGGGGGTGCAGACGCTCCAGCCGTAGTCCACCCAGTCGCCGGACTTGACGGCCTTGACCGCCTCGTCAGCGGTTTTGAGTTTCTGCTTGTACTCTTCCTGATAGCTCATGATAATCCTCCCGTTATAAATGATGTCCCTGTATGATGTCTCAGGGGTTGTCTTACTTCACATTGTCAAGATTATAACATAGCACGGGACACATTGCAATGGAAAACGTGAAAAAAATCACAAAATTTTCAAAAAAAGGAGCAGGCCCACAGACCTGCTCCTTTTTGATGATTACTCTTCCTCAGCGGGCTCCTCAGCAGCGGGAGCCAGCAGGGCGCGGATAGACAGAGAGATCTTCTGCTTCTCCTCGTCGATGGCAGTGATCTTGGCATCCACGATCTGACCCTCGGAGAGGACATCCTCGGGCTTGTCGATGCGGCGGTCAGCGATCTGGGAGATGTGGATCAGACCGTCCACACCGGGAACGACCTCAGCAAAGGCGCCGAAGGTCATCAGCTTGACGATGCGCACGGAAGCGACATCACCCACGCTGTACTTGTTCATGAACACATCCCAGGGGTTGACAGTGCGGTCCTTGACGCCCAGGGAGATCTTGTGCTTCTCGGGATCGAAGGAGATGACGTACACGTCCAGCGTGTCGCCCACCTTGCACACCTCGGAGGGGGTCTTGATACGGCTCCAGCTCAGCTCGGAGATATGTACCATGCCATCCACGCCGCCGATGTCCACGAACACACCGTAGGAAGTCATGGACTTCACGGTGCCGGTGTAGTGCTTGCCCACCTCGATGGAAGACCACACGGCCTCCTGAGCGGCCTTGCGGGCCTCGTCGGTGACGGAACGGATGGAACCGACCACACGGCGGCGGGCACGGTTGACCTCGGTGATGCGCAGCTGCACCTTCTGCTTGATCATGGCGCTCAGGTCAGCGCCGCGGGGCTGACCGCTCTGGGAAGCGGGAACGAACACCCGCACACCCTTGACGGAGACCACGATGCCGCCCTTGTTCTCCTCGGTGACAGTGCCCTCGAGGACGGTCTTGTCCTCCACGGCCTGCTCAATGTTCTCCCAGACCTTCACGGCGTCCAGACGCTTCTTGGAGAGCTCGGCATAGCCCTCCACGTCGTTGACGCGGACGATGTAGGTCTCGATCTCGTCGCCCACATGGACGATGTCCTCAGCCTTGGCGGTGGGGTCATCGGTCAGCTCGCTGAGCTTGATGTAGGCAGCCTGCTTGGCGCCAACGTCCACCTGCACCTCAGTGGGGGTGATGGCCGTGACGATACCGGTCACCTTCTCGCCTGTATTTAAAGTTTTGAAAGACTGATTCAGTAATTCCTCGAAGGACTCCTCTTTGCCCTCGGCCGCTTTGATTTCTTCGCTCATCGTTGCATATACCTCCTTAATGATGCCCGCAGGCGTGGAGGCACCAGCCGTAAGACCCGCAACAGAGCATTCGTTGAAAAATTCCGGCGAGAGCTCGTCCGCGCTTTCGATCTGGATCACGCGGGGGCATCTCTTCATGCAAATTTCCGTCAGATGCTTGGTGTTGGCGCTTTTACGGTCACCCACCACGACCATCACGTCTACCTTGCCGGCAATATCTGCCGCTTCCGATTGACGTTTGTGCGTAGCATTGCATATTGTATCAAATATTTTTACGTTTGTACACTCTTTTTTTAGAATTTCCCAAGAACTTTCAAAAAGTTTTTGGATACAGGTGGTCTGAGCCACCACCGTTAAAGGGATTTCACGGTTGTGGGGATCTTCTGAAAGCCACATTTTTACTGCTTCGGGGCCATCAAAGATCAGAGCATGGCGGCACCAGCTGGCCACGCCCACGACTTCCGGATGATGAGGCTCGCCAATGATGACGCTCTGGCGTCCCTCCTGCTCTGCCTGGGCCACCAGCATCTGGATGCGGCAGACGTTGGGACAGGTGGCGTTCACACAGTGAACCCCGCGGCCCTCCAGGTCGTCCAGCACACTTTTGAGCTCCCCGTGGGAGCGGATGACCACGGTGTCTCCGGCTTTCAGATCAGACGGAGAGGCTGCTTTGCGGATCCCGCGGCGGGCCAGGTCCTCCACTACGTGGGTGTTGTGGATGAGGTCCCCCAGCATCCAGCAGCCGCCGGTCTGCTCCGCGGTCTGCTGTGCCATCTCCACGGCACGCTTTACCCCATAGCAAAAGCCGGCACTTTTGGCCAGGATCACTTCCGGCATGACTGGTCCTCCCTTCCAAGGTCATAGGCCCGGCGCAGGAGATCGTCTGCGATGGCCTGAACTTCTTCCGCCGTACCGTGGCGGCCGGTGTATGTGGGCCGGTAGGGCTCACCGAATACGATGCGGGTCTTGCGGAAAAGACGCTTTTTCCCATCCACGAAAACCGGAACGAACTGCGCACCGGTGCGGATGCCGATGACGGCCACGCCGCCCTTGGCCTGCACGTCCCCCTCCTTCTCCACCCGGGTGCCCTCGGGGAAGATCAGCAGGTTCTCCCCGTCCCGAATGGCTTTCATGGCAGTTTTTACGGAGTTGATGTCCGAATGACCGCGGGCCACCGGGAATGCGCCCAGATGCTCCACTACCCACCGGAGCGGCGGGAACCGGAACAGGGAGTCCTTTGCCATGGCCCGCAGACCGTAATCCATAGGAAGCGCAATGGCAATGAGGATCGGGTCCCAGTTGCTGCTGTGGTTTGCACAGAGCATGGCGCCGTGGGCCGGCAGGCGCTCTGTGCCTTCGATCTGCAAACGGAAGAGAACGTGGGAGACGGGGCGCATGACCGACCATGCAAATTTAAAAAACCAGTTGTTCATACGCGCTCCTTGATGATTTGCAGCAAAGCCGCGAGGCTCTGGGCAAAATCCAGTGCAGTGGTGTCCAGCATCACGGCGTCCTCCGCCTGGCGCAGGGGCGCGGCGGACCGATGGGTGTCGTTCCAGTCCCGGCGCTGGATATCCTCCAGGACCTTCTCATAGGGCTCCGGTGTCCCCCGCTGCTCCAGTTCCAGGCAGCGGCGTTTGGCCCGGGCCTCAGGCGAGGCAGTCAGAAAGATCTTCACCTGTGCATGGGGCAGCACGACGGTACCGATATCCCGGCCGTCCATGATGACGTTGTGGGTCATGGCCAAAGAGCGCTGCATGTCCAGCAGAAAAGACCGCACCTGAGGATAGGCAGACACCACAGATGCGCAGGCAGAGACCTGGGGCAGCCGGATCTCGGATGTGACGTCCTCCCCGTTCAAATGCATATGCTGCAGTCCGTCCGCTCCATAGGTGAGCTCCACGCGGATCTGCGGCAAGGAGGCAATGACAGCTGCCTCGTCTGCAGGATCGATCCCCTCGTGCAGCACATAGCAGGCAATGGTCCGGTAGATGGCGCCGGTGTCCACATAGAGGTAGCTCAGCGCCGCGGCGGCTTTCCGGGCCAGCGAACTCTTCCCGGCACCGGAGGGGCCGTCTATGGCAATGCTGATGGTATCCATGAAAATTCTCTCTCCTGTCAACGTTCAGTTTTCGCCGCTGGAAGCGGCAATGCCGGCGGCACGGCCGGTGGCCCAGGCGATCTGGAGATTGAAGCCGCCGGTGTAGGCGTCCACATCCAGAATTTCACCTGCAAAGTATAATCCCTTTACAATCTTTGATTCCATGGTGGCGGGATTGACTTCCGAAACTTTTACTCCTCCGGAAGTGATGATGGCGTCCGTCACCGGGCAGAGGTCTGCGATGGGGATGGGCCAGTGCTTGAAAAGCCGGAGCAGCTCCTTGCGCTGTTCCCGGGTGACGGTATTCACCTTGCAGTGGGGGTCGATACCGGAGGCTGCCACCATCTGGGGGATCATCTTCTGGGGAAGCAGATCATTCAGCGCGTTGCAGAAATCGTGGTTGCAGTATTTTTCAAAGTCAGACAGCAATCTGCGATCCAGCTGCACCTCGTCGAGACCGGGCTTGAGATCGATCTCCAGATGATAGCGCTTCTTGTCAAAGCGGCGCATATGGGCCGAAGCGGACAGGGCCAGCGGGCCGCTGACGCCGAAGTGGGTGAACACCAGCTCTCCCAGCTCCCGAAAGACCTTTTTGTCATTTTCAAAGGCGGTGAGCGTCACATTGCGCAGGCTGAGTCCCTGCATGGCGGCGCAGGTATTCCCCTGCTCCCGCAGCGGCACCAGGGAGCCCTGCAGCGGCGTGATGGTGTGGCCCACAGAGGCGGCCATACGGTGGCCTTCGCCGGTGGAGCCGGTGGCGGGATAGGATACGCCGCCGGTGGCCAGGATCACGGCCTGTGCCGGATAGATCTGCTGCTCGCCCTCGACGCCGGTCACAACTTCTCCGTCCGTGCAGAGCCGGACAGCCCGGTCCCGGACCAGGCGCACATGCAGGGACTTCAAACGCCGCTCCAATGCGGCGCTGATATCGAAGGAGCGGTCACTGACGGGAAAGACCCGGTTGCCCCGCTCTGTTTTCAGCGGGACGCCCAATCCCTCAAAAAATGCCATGGCATCCCGCCCATCAAAGTGAGAGAAAGCGCTGTAAAGGAATTTTCCATTACGTGGCGTGTTTTGCAGCAGCTCTTCCATGGGGGCGTTGTTGGTCACATTGCAGCGGCCCTTCCCCGTGATATTCAGTTTTTTGCCCAGCCGCTCGTTAGGTTCCAGCAGCGTGACTGCCGCCCCGTTTTCCGCGGCGAAAATAGCGGCCATCATACCGGCAGCGCCGCCGCCGATGACCAATACACTTTTTTTACTCATCATCCATCTTTCCGAACACCCCGTAGGCGTTCCAAATATCCTCCAGTTCCGCAAAGGTGCGGGAAGCATCGGTTCCCATGCGCGCGCCCACTGCGATCAGCAGCGCGTTGATCAAGGACAGCGGTGCCACCATGGAGTCCACAAAGGACAGCATCTCGCAGGGGGCCAGCAGGGCGTCATCTGCCATCTGATAAACCGGAGAAAGCGCGTTGTCCGTGATGGCGATGATACCGGCGCCGCGGTCCCGGGCAAATTTCACCGTATTCATGGTGATCTTGGAATACCGGGGAAAGCTGATGGCGATCATCACATCCTCGGGTCCAATGCGGAACAGCTGCTCAAAAATTTCGCCGGCGGCGTTGGATTGTACCAGCGTCACTTTTTCAAACAACAGGTGCAAATAGAAATTCAGATATCCGGCTACAAACGAGGAAGAACGCACGCCTAAGATATAGACATGCCGGGCGGACATGATCTTGTCCACCACCCGGTCGAATGCGCTTCGGTCGGCCTCCCCTACCATCAGACGCAGCTTTTCCATATCGGACTGCACCACAGCGGAGAGGACATCATGGCCGGAGAGCATGTCCCCTGCTGCCTGGATGCGTTGGGTGGAGGTCAGGCGGCTGCGGATCATCTCCTGCAGTGCCCGCTGCATGCTGGGATAACCGTCATAACCCAGCTCCGAAGCGAACCGCACCACCGTGGACTCGCTGACGCCCACCAGGTGACCCAGCTTGCTGGCGGTCATGAATGCGGCCTTGTCATAATTTTCTAAAATATATCCGGCGATCCGCTTTTGCCCCTTGGAAAAGCCGGACATATTGCTTTCAATGGTATGTAAAATACTTTTTGCCACGGGAATCCCTCCGTCAAGCCTGATCGCAATGTCCTGCATCGGACATGCCGTACGGCAGCTATTGTACCACAAATTCCCGTGGATTCAAACCTCGTTTGCAAGTTTTGATAAAAAACTTGCAAATTCAGTCCCGAAGGCCTATGAGAGCGGCAGCTATGCCCGCAAAGAGGCGACCTCTTCTTCTGTCAGATAGCGCCACTGCCCCGCTGGAAGGTCTCCCAGCTCCAGCGTATGCTCCCGCACCCGCCGCAGCCGTTTGACTTTCAGGTCGCACCGGGCGCACATGCGGCGGATCTGGCGGTTTTTTCCCTCATGGATGGTAATGGCATATTCGGCGGTTTTTTCCCCTTGACGCAGCACCCGCACCTGGGCCGGGCGGATGGGCTCTCCCCGCAGATCCCGGATGGCGGCCAGCTTTTCTGCGGCTCCGCTTACAGGGCCATATACCCAAACGTGGTAGGTCTTGGAGATCTCATGGCTGGGGTGGAGCAGTCTTTGGGTCAGGGCACCGTCATTGGTCATGAGCAGCAGGCCCTCGGAATCCAGATCCAGGCGGCCCACCGGGTAGACCCGCGCACCTGCATCCGCCACCAGCTGGGCAACCGTAGGACGGCCCTGCTCATCGGACAATGTGGTCACATAGCCCCGGGGCTTGTTCAGCATCAGATAGACCGGGCGCGGCGTGGGGTTCAGCGGTGCTCCGTCCACCCGGATATCATCCCGCTCCGGGTCGGCCCGCTGGCCCAAAACGGCCGGACGGCCATTGATGGTGACTCGTCCGGCTAGGATATATTGCTCTGAGGCCCGGCGGGAGCAGACTCCCGCCGCGGACAAGAGTTTTTGCAGTCGTTCTTCCATGGTTGAGGCTCCTTATTCCGGCAGACCGGCTTTCAATGTGGCAATAGCGGGTTCCCATTCCGGCAGGACATCTGTACCGCTGAGCAGCGGCACCCGCCCGATCTCCTGCCCGTCCAAAAGGAAGATAGCCTCCCCTACCTGACTGCCGGCCTGAACCGGCGCACAGAGGGGAGCAGTCAGAGAGATCTCCGTGGTGATGGTCTCACCTTCACAGACCGGCCAGGAAAAGGCCTCCGCTGCGATGAGAGGGATGCTGGACACTGCCCCGCCGGAGACAGCTGCCCGGGATACCACTTTCCCAAGGGAGGCACAGGACTTGGCTGGAAAGCTGGAGAACCCGTATGAGTAAAGGGACTGATGATCGGCCCAGTCGTTTCCGTCCTGCAGCGTGACGGCCACCAGCCGCTGACCGTTCTTTTGCGCGCAGCTGACCAAGGTGCGTCCTGCGGCCATGGTGTAGCCGGTTTTCAGGCCGATGCATCCATCCATATACTGCAGGAGCTTATTGTGATTGGTCATGGTCCGCCCGCCGATGGTGACGGATTTTGTAGAGGCGATACGGATCAGCGTCTCGTTATTGACAGCCGCGCAGGCAAGCACGGCCATGTCCCGGGCGGTGGAATAATGGTCTGGGTGATCCAGACCATTGGGGTTCGCAAACGAGGAGTGATCCATACCCAGCTCATGAGCGGTTTCATTCATCAGGTCCACGAAGCCCTCTACGCTGCCGCCCACATGCTCTGCAACGGCCACGGCGGCGTCGTTGCCGGAGCAGAGCAAAAGCCCGTAGAGCAGAGTCTCCAGCGTCAGTTTCTCCCCGGCCTGCAAATACATGGAGGATCCCTCCGTCCCGGCGGCCTGGGCCGACACGGTCACCGTGTCCGAAAGGTCTCCCTCCCGGATGGCCACCAGCGCGGTGAGGATCTTCGTAGTGCTGGCGATCAGCATTTTCGCATCGGCATTGTGCTCATACAAAACACGGCCGCTGTCTACGTCCACCAGAATGGACGACGTGGCGGAAGTGCTGATAGCCAATGAATGACAAGGAAAAACACTAAACACCAAAACGAAAGCTGCCACACTGCACAGCCAACGCCGCAGCTGCTTTTGCAAGCCCATCACCTCAGTTTGAATGATTGAAGTGATGGTAGTATACCCCGGTCAGAGGGCGGAATCGTCCTGCTTTTTGTCGAAATATTTTTCCACTTTATCCATGATATCGGGTACCATCTCCACCACCCGGTCCACGGTGGATACCGGCGGCACAGCGACGGGGAGTACCCGGGCGCTTCCGTCCTTGACTACCAGGAAGGCCACCGGTGCGATCTTGACGCCGGCAGCGCTGCCGCCGCCGAAGTTCTCCTTGGGGCTGGTTTTTCCGTAGTCCCCGCCGCCGGCGCCGAATCCGAAGCTGACTTTGGAGATGGGGATCAGCGTAACGCCATCAGGGGTGGTGATAGGCTGTCCTACAATGGTATTGGTGTCCACCATTTCCCGGATCTTCTCCATGGTGGCACGCATCATGTCGTTTAATGGAGACTTTTTTTCCATCGGATTATCCATGTTTACCGTCCTTTCCACTATGCGGCCGAGGCCGTCTGTTTTACATCAGGATTTGCATTTTGGCTGCGTTTCATATAGGCTTTCAAAAATTTTATGACGGGGATCCCGACCTGCAGGGCCACAGATATCAGTGTGCCCAAAGTCAGAAAGATCCCGGCTTTTCCGCTGGATACGGTGGTATCCGCATCAAAATCGATGCCCACATGGATGGATGGGTCAGGGATACGCACCAGCTGTTCCACGGCCGGCATGACGGTCCACACTGCCATATGGAGCCGTCCATACAGCTGCGCGGCCGCTGCGGGATCCTCTCCCCCGCCAACTGTGACGCTGATCTCCAGCGGCGTGACGCGGATGCCCCGCCTGGTGCGCTCCAGGGCTCTGCGCAGAGGAGGCAGCAGCGTTTCCAGAGCCAGGCGGACATCCTCTGCGGTCGGCTTCGGGAAAGAGGTGCGCTTTTTTTGCTGCGGCTGGTCCGTCTCCTTGGCTGTGGGCGCCGGCTGGTTTTCCTGTTTGTGCTTGACCGGCGGATACAGACGGATACGGACAGGTCCGATGGACGCTTCCGCCGTCAGATGGCCGGGCGCCCATGTAAGGCGAACGCCCAGGCGGATGCGGCTCAAAAGCGCAGCCAGCAAGATCAATATGCCCAAAATCATCAAAAACCACGTCAAGGCATTCACCTCCCCTCTGACTTACAACAGTCAGGGCTCCGGAGGAGCGGAGTGCTGGCTGGAATCAACGATCTGACCGCTTTCATCCAAGCGCATCTGGCCGTCACCGCCCAGATCCGGCATTTCAGGAAGATCGTCCAGACTGCTCAGGTGAAATGCGCGCAGGAACTGCCTGGTGGTGCGGTAGAGATGGGGGCGGCCAGGCACCTGCAGCCTGCCGCACTCTTCGATCAGTTTTCGATCTTGCAAGAGGCTGATGGTATAAGCACTATCCACACCACGGATCTGATCCACAAAGGCACGGGTGGTGGGCTGGTAATAGGCGATGATGGTCAGCACCTCCAGCGCCGGCTGACTGAGCTTGGCGGGCTTGCGGATCTCAAAAGCGCGGCGGATCACATCGGCATAATCCGGGGCGGAACAAAGCTGCCAGCTGTCCTCAATGTGCAGAAGGCGCATGCCGCGCCGCTCATAAGAATAGTAGTCCGTTAGATGCTGCAGGACCTGCTCTGCCGTGGCGCGGTCCAAATCCAGGGCCACGCAGATCCGGTCAGTCTGCACCGGCTCGCCGGAGGCAAACAGAATGCTCTCCACGGCGGCTTCGATCTCTTTCATTTCCATGCTTTCCAATGCTTGGCAACTCCTCACAGTTTCAGATGCTCCGGAACGTCTCCGGACTGCCGCACTGTGCAGTCCGTCTCAGATCCTGCCAGGCGGATCACACTGGCGCGGCACAGCTCCAGCACTGCCAAAAAGGTGGCCACGACTTCACTGCGGCTCCGGCTGCCGCGGAACAGAAGCAAAAACCGGGTGATGCCATGCTGCCGCAGCCGCTGCAGGATCTCCTTGGCCTTGCTTTCCACGGGGTATGGCTCATGCCGCACGATCTCATCAAACGCTGCCCGGGGCGGCGGAAGGGATTGATTGGCCCGGGAGCGGATCTCTGCCATGGCCAGGATCAGATCTGCGGGCTCCTGACTGTATTCAAAGATCTTCCCGCGCTTTACTGGCTCTGGATTACGGGTGAGAATGTTGCGGCCGAACTCGCCCAGAGGTTCCAGCCGCTGGGCCATGACTTTGACACGGCCATAGTGTTCACTGCGCCGGCGTTCCTCCAGAGACTGGATCAGGGCATCCATTTCGCTGCGGGCTTCTTCGTCTTCCAAGGACAACAGCATCCGTGTTTTGATGTACATCAGATGGGAGGCCATAGCGACAAATTCACTGGCCACTTCCAGGTCCATCCGCTGACGGGCTTCCAGCCACTCCAGATACTGATCCAGGATCTGTGAAATGGAGATATCCTGGATTTCCATTTTATTCTTCCCCAAAAGATACAAGATCAAATCCAGGGGGCCCTCAAAATCCTGCATTTCTTCCTGGGAGCGGGAACGGATCACTTTTTCCAATTTAAAAACAGGATTTTCCAATGACTGCACCTCAAATTGATGGTTTTTGATCTATGGACACAAAAACCCAATATATAAAAATCATTATACCAGCTTTTTTGTCCAAACACAAGGAAAACCGGCAGGCAGGCAAAAGGGCAGCCGGTGTGAGGAATTTGCACATGATAGGGAATGTATTTTTGTTGATTTAATAGTATTTATTTTTTATCATTGACATTTTCTTTTAGTGGGCATAGAATCCAGGGCAAGAAATGTTATTAATTTTTTTTAATAACATTTTGCGTTGCAACGCGACTACAAACAGATGCTCCGGAGGTTTGGTAAAAGAAGACAGAAGGAGGAAAACGCATATGAGTTCAGCATATATCATCGCATGTATTGTGATATCCATCGCCCTACTCGTATTTTTGACGATAAAAGTCAAGTTACATCCCTTCTTTGCACTGACAGCCTCGGCAATTGCATTTGGTCTTTTGATCGGCCATAATATCAATGACATTATGACATCCTACGCAGAAGGATTGGGCGGAACGATCTCAGGAATCGGCGTTGTGATCGCGATCGGCACCGTCATGGGCGCTTTGATGGAAAAAAGCGGCGGAGCGGAGACGATGGCGGACGCCATTTTGCATTTGACTGGTAAAAAGCATGCGGCACTTGGTCTGGCCATTACGGGATACTTTGTATCTATCCCCGTTTTCTGCGATTCGGCCTTTGTGCTGCTCTCTCCGCTGGCAAAGCGCATGTCCCGTGACACGGCCACCAGCATGACCACCATGGCAGTGGCGCTGGCCATGGGACTTCACGCTACCCACATGCTGGTGCCCCCTACCCCCGGTCCTTTGTCTGTGGCAGGCATTTTGGGCGCGGATCTGGGCATGGTCATCCTCCTGGGCATGGTCGTCTCCATTCCGGTGGTTGCTGTGGCGCTTGTGGCGGGCAAAGTACTGGGAAAGAAGTATGCGTTTTTGCCGGAAGAGCTTGCGGTTGAGACGGAAGAAGACAAACAGAAAAAGCATCCGGGTTCTGTGGAGGCCTTCCTCCCCATTCTGGTCCCCATTGCGCTGATGCTGCTGCGTACAGTGGCTACGCTGGAATCTGCTCCCTTTGGGAACGGACTGGCCTATAACCTGCTTTATGACCTGGGAAATACGAATGTTGCCCTTTTGATCGGCCTGATCATCGCATTTATTTCGTACCGGAGAGTCCATCCTGAAGATCACAAGGTTTGGACTTTTGACGGCGAGGTGGGCGAAGCACTGAAAACGGCCGGGCAGATCGTGCTGATCGTCGGTGCGGGCGGTGCGTTTGCCACTGTTTTGAAAATGTCGGATCTGGAAGCGATCGTCACGCAGGCATTTTCCGGCGTTTCCCTTGGAATCCTGGTTCCCTTTATCATCGGTGCGATTTTCCGTACGGCCATCGGCTCCGGTACTGTGGGCATGATCACCGCGGCCTCTATGCTGCTGCCCCTGGTGGATGTGCTTGGCTTCAATACGCCCATCGGCCTTGTGATCGCCATGCTGGCCTGCGCTTCCGGCGGCTTCATGGTGTTCCATGGAAACGACGACTTCTTCTGGGTGGTTACGTCCACTTCCGGGATGAAGCCGGAAGTAGCCTACAAGGTATTTCCCGTGATCAGCATTTTGCAGGCGCTGACATCCCTTGTCTGTGTCTTTATCCTGCAGATGATTTTCCTCTGATTCAATCTACAATTGCCTAACCGAATAAATGGAAAGGATGAGTACCATGAATATCAACGAACTCTATACGCCGGCGATTTTGTTGAACCTGGACTACATGGAGCACAACCTGAAAAAATATTGCGATGCTGCCGCGGCCCATGGCAAGCAGATCTGGCCCATGATCAAGACCCACAAGAGCACGGAACTGGCTAAGCTGCAGATGGAGTATGGCTGCACGGGCTTCTTGTGCGGTACGCTGGACGAGGCAGAGGCCATGGCGGCGGCCGGAGTTCAGAATATCATGTACGCCTATCCGGTGGCCACGGCGGTTTCCATCGGCAGGGTTGTGAAGCTGGCGGCGCAGTGCAGCAACTTCATTATCCGCATCGATGGGCTGGATGCGGCCCGCGCCATCAACGATGGTGCCAAAGAAGCGGGGGTCCAGGTAAACTATACGATCATCATTGACAGCGGTCTGCACCGCTTTGGCGTCAAGCCCGAGAACGTGGTTGCTCTGGCGGACGAACTCAAGCAGATGGATCATCTTGTTTTCAAGGGGATCTCCACGCATCCGGGCCATGTTTATGGTGCTTCCTGTGAAGCGGATGTGGCACAGTATGTGGTGGATGAGCGCAAGAGCGTGGCAGTGGCGGCAGACGCACTGCGGAACGCCGGATATGAGCTGGAGGTGATCTCCAGCGGCTCCACCCCCACCTTCTGGGGTGCGTTGGAAGATGAGAATATCGGGATTTACCACCCGGGCAACTACATCTTCAATGATGCCATCCAGCTTTCCACCAATACGGCAAGTGAAGCAGAGTGCGCCATGTATGTTCTGGCTTCGGTCATTTCTCACCCCAGTGAGGATCTGTACATCTGTGACGCAGGTGCAAAATGTCTGGGATTGGATCAGGGAGCCCACGGAAATACCTCCATCAAGGGATTCGGCGTCGTAAAGGGCCATCCTGAGCTGACGGTGTACAGCCTTTCTGAGGAAGTGGGCAAGTTCCATGTGGAAGGACACACCGATCTGAAGGTGGGCGACAAGGTGCTGATCATTCCCAATCATTCCTGCTCCACTGCCAACCTCACCAGTTACTATGTGGGGGTACGCGGTGAAACCGTGGAGCGGCTGATTGAAGTGGATATCCGCGGAAATTCCACGAAAAAGAATGTATAAAACGCAAAAAAGCAGCCGTGGCGATTGCCACGGCTGCTTTTTGCATTTAAAAATCCGGCGGAGAAACGGCAAATACCAGAATGCAGTCGGTCTCTCCTGGGTTTCTCCAGCAATGTTTGATCCCACTTTTGATGCGTACACTGTCCCCGGTTCGCAGCAGGCAGGTCTCGTCTTCCAGGATCAGCTCGATCTGTCCGGTCTGCACAAGGGCGACCTCCTCACCGGTGTGCCCGTTGGGACGAACGGAAGATTGTTTCCCGGGAGAGAGCGTCAGCTGCATCATCTCCAAAGAACCGCTCGTATCAGGGGTGAGAAGCTCGTATTCCACGCCATATTCAATGATCCGTTTCCGCTCTTCCAGGCGGACGACTTCATTCTGTACGTTCACATCATCCAAAAAGAAGCGGAACATAGGCTCATCCAAAGCGGCGGAAAGAAGACGAATCGTATTCAAAGAAGGATTGGCCTGCCCGCGTTCGATCTGGCTCAGCATGGATGGAGTGATCTGGGCCTTAGCGGCCAATTCCTTGACTGTCAGGCTGCGGGCGGTGCGATATGCCTTGATTCTCTGGCCGATTTGGATTGCATAGTCCATGTTGGGTATTCCCTTTCAAAAGCTGCGTAATTCAGCTGTATAAGCTGTATAATTTTATATGTATCTTTTGTATTATATCAGCTTTGTTTTCCTGTTTCAAGTGTAGGCTTGCTCATGGTCCATGAGACCGGCAGAAGAAAAAGAAAAGGCTCAAGGCACACGCCTTGAGCCTTTTTAAGAGGCATTCTCAGCCCTTCACCATGGAGGCGATCTCCGCGGCAAAGTTCTCCTGCTTCTTCTCGATGCCCTCGCCCTTCTCGAAGCGCACAGCGTCCTTGAAGGTGATGGTGCCGCCCAGCGCCTTGGCAGCGGAAGCGATATACTGCTCCACGGTCATGGCGTTGTCCTTCACGAACTCCTGCTGCAGCAGGCAGTTCTCGGCGTAGAACTTGTTCATCTTTCCCATGACGATCTTCTCGCGCACCTGCTCGGGCTTGTTGGCCATCTTGGGATCGTTGGACATCTGGACCATCATGATCTTCTTCTCCTCGTCCAGAACGTCCTGGGTGACCTGAGTCTTGTCCCAGAAACGGGGGTTCAGAGCGGCGATCTGCATGGCGACATCCTTGCCGACCTCTTCCACCTTCTCGGCGGGCAGGTTGGTCTCCAGGTTCACCAGAACGCCGATCTTGCCGCCGGCGTGGACGTAAGCCACGGAGGTGCCGCCCTCAAAGCGGGCGAAGCGGCGGACCTTGATGTTCTCGCCGATGACCAGGACCATCTCCTGCTGCTGCTGGGTAACGGTCAGGTCGGTGCCGTTGTACTTGCACTCCATCAGAGCATCCAGGTCGGCGGGAGCCTCCTTGGCAACGGTGGCGGCCACGCCCTTGACGAAGTTGACGAACTTCTCGTTCTTGCCCACGAAGTCAGTCTCAGCGTTGACCTCGACCACCACGCCGGCGCCGTCGATCACGGCGGCATAAGCCATGCCCTCGGCAGCGATACGGCCGGCCTTCTTGGCGGAGGCGGCCATGCCCTTCTCACGCAGCCACTCGACAGCCTTGTCCATGTCGCCGTCGGAAGCGGCCAGTGCCTTCTTGCAATCCATCATGCCCACGCCGGTCATCTCGCGCAGGGTCTTAACATCAGCTGCGGTAAAAGCCATTTTACGTTCCTCCAGTATGATTGATCAGACGGGCGGAGGTTCTCCGCCCGTCCGGCAGATTACTGATTACTCAGCGTCCTCAGCCTTCTCAGCGGCAGCCTCGGCGGTCTGCTCGCCCTGCTTGCCCTCCAGCACGGCGTTGGCCATGATGGAAGAGATCAGCTTGATGGCGCGGATGGCGTCATCGTTGCCGGGGATCACATAATCGATCTCGTCGGGATCGCAGTTGGTATCGGCGATGGCCACAACGGGGATGCCCAGCTTGTGAGCCTCGGCGATGGCGTTGCGCTCCTTGCGGGTGTCCACGATGAACAGAGCGCCGGGCAGACGCTTCATTTCCTTCACACCGCCCAGGTACTTCTCCAGCTTGGCGATCTCGCCCATGTGCTTCATGACTTCCTTCTTGGGCAGCATGTCGAAAGTGCCGTCAGCCTGCATGTTCTTCAGCTGGGTCAGACGGTCCACGCGGGTGCGCATGGTCTTGAAGTTGGTCATCATGCCGCCCAGCCAACGAGCGTTGACATAGTACTGGCCGCAGCGGGTAGCCTCCTCGCGGATGGCCTCCTGAGCCTGCTTCTTGGTGCCCACGAACAGCAGGGTCTGGCCGTTCTCGCTGAGCTGACGGACGAAGTTGTAGGCCTCCTCCAGCTTGCGGACGGTCTTCTGCAGGTCAACGATATAGATGCCGTTGCGCTCGGTGTAGATATAGGGAGCCATCTTGGGGTTCCAGCGACGGGTCTGGTGACCGAAGTGGACGCCCGCCTCCAGCAGGGCCTTCA
>PPYE01356855.1_pt1 | contig 66579 bp, 72 predicted proteins | sample 1559881 | NCBI WGS metagenome assembly PPYE01 (sample SAMN08240022, study PRJNA423297) | Human gut metagenome, whole genome shotgun sequencing project. | reverse complement strand
TTCATATCTCTCTCCTAAAAATAATAATAAACAAAAGAAACCATTCTAGACGCCAACACTAGAATGGTTTTCTTATTATCCTTCATATTCTGTTGTATATTCATTGTCTATCGCAAACGAATGATCCATTGGACCTGAGCCTTTGCCCAAATCAAGCATTGCTCCTAATGCCCCAGAAATATAGTCTTTTGCTCGTTTTACCGAAGTATCCAAATCATATCCCTTCGCAAGATTTGATGCTATTGCGCTCGACAAAGTACAGCCCGTACCATGTGTATTTGAATTATTGATACGTTTCCCTTTAAACCAAGCATATGAATTGTTTCTATACAATAAATCATTCGCATCATTGATTCGATGACCACCCTTAACTAAAGTAGCACGCCCAAAATTTTCACTGATTTTTTTAGCCACTTCAACCATACTAGCCTCATCCGTAATTTCCATTTCAGAAAGCACTTCTGCTTCCGGAATATTTGGAGTAATCAAAGTAGCTAAAGGCAACAATTCTTTTTTCAATGTTTCAATCGCATCCTCACTAATCAATCTAGCACCACTTGCCATAACCATCACAGGATCAACGACAATATTTTCTGCCTTATATTCCTTTAGTTTCTTTGCGATCATTTCAATCAAACTAGAACTTGATACCATCCCAATCTTTACCGCATCCGGATAAGTATCCGTAGATACCGCATCTAGCTGTTCGCCCAAAAATTCAGGCGTTACATCCATAATACCCGTTACTCCCAATGTGTTTTGCGCTGTTAATGCCGTGATTGCACTTGTTGCGAACACATGGTTTTAATGTCTGCTTGAATGCCTGCTCCTCCACTCGAATCACTTCCCGCAATCGTTAATGCACTTTTCATTTAAATCTCTCCAATCTTTTATTTTAATCACTTTAAATCCGACTTTTCTCGCCACATCTATACAATAATCTGCATCCTCAAACACAACTATATCTTCTGGTCTTTGGTTTAAAACTTGTGCACAAGCCAAATAAAAATCCGGATCATCCTTTGACTTATTCACCTTTGAACAAGTTATAATATCTTCAAAATAATTCAACACACCCAGTCTATTCAACGCAATTTTTACAAGCTCTTCATCACAACTTGTACCAATCACATTCATCGAATCATAATGTGAAATAAACTCTTTAAACCCAGGCATAAGTTTCACTTCATACTCATAAAAATCTGATATAAAATTCAATATCTCAGAAATGATTCGTTCTTCTTGTTTATTGATTTTATAATGATTCTTCAAGTATATTGCACTCTGTTCTAAACTCATATCTGAAACAATTTCATCAAGATTTTTTTCGGGAGCCATCCCCAAACTTTGAACATATTGACTTGCCAAAGTATTCCATACTTCCATTGAATCCAGTATTGTTCCATCCACATCAAAAATAGAATAATTCATATTTTCTCCACCAAGAAAAAAACTGCAGAAACCCAATCTGCAGCTCACTATCAAAAAGATATATTCCCTACGTTGGCATTATCCAAATCAGGTTACAGGGTCTAGGACAAACCTACTCTCAGCCTAAAAGCTCCCCTTTTTTAACAGCCATATTATAAGTCTTTCGTCGCAACTAAATCAACACCCGTACCACAAATATCAGAAACAATTACATCTTCACGATGCACAGGTGCCTTCACAACCACACGGTTCAATTCCTTCATCACATCAAAAATCTTTTCCTTTGGAATATCCCCATTGGTTTTCACGCTCAATCTTTCAATCTCAGCACCCACAATTTTCACAGTACTTGTCACAACACGAGTTGGATGCGTACACTCTTTCTTTCCATAGATTGCACCTCTAGGACAACCATTTCCAGTTACTTTATAATCATTTTCTTCATCAACTTTTAAATGACAACCCTTGGGACATGTTATACAAATTAACTCTCTCATTACGCATCCTCCTCAATAGATACAACCAATTCTTTATCTGCCTTTTCAAGCAATATTTTAGGAATTGATACCTTCTCCATTTCACTTGGAACCACATGTTCCTTTTTAAATTTTGCAATGATTGTATCCCCATCCTTCACGACAATATTTACCTGTTGCGTTGGTCTTCTTACGCGGAAAGAAAGCTCAACACTCTTTTCTACATTATCCTTACGAACATATTGAGGAACTACATACGAAATATTATCCCCATTTATCGTCCTTACGACACGATTCTTAGATACTTCGCCATTTGAAACATATCGACCAGCACCTATTCCAGCCTTTTCACTTTCCAAACTTACAAAATCCACTAAATCATGCACATGCACAACATTACCTGATGCGAATACCCCTTCCATAGAAGTCTCCATATTTTCATAAACAATAGGGCCATGTGTTCTTGGATCCATTTCAATGCCTAATTCATTCGACAATTCATTTTCTGGAATCAATCCAACAGACAACAATACGCAGTCACAATCAAATTCCATTTCTGTTCCTTTGATTGGATTTCTGTTTTCATCCACCTTAGAAACAACAACCTTTTCCACTCTAGACTTACCCACAATATCCGTAATTGTATGACTTAAATACAATGGAATATCATAATCATGTAGACACTGAACAATATTACGATTCAAACCATTTGAGTACGGCATAACCTCAACAACAGCTAAAACTTTTGCGCCTTCCAAAGTCATTCTTCGCGCCATAATCAAACCAATATCACCACTACCCAAGATTACAACTCTTTTACCTGGCATATAACCTTCAATATTCACATATCGCTGAGCTGCACCAGCCGTAAACACACCAGAAGCTCTAGTTCCTGGAATCGCAATTGCACCACGTGTTCTTTCACGACAACCCATATTTAAAATAATAGATTTAGCCTGTATCATTAAATATCCATGAATACTACTTGAACAATACACCATTTTATCTGGCGTAATCTCAATTACCATTGTATCCAATAAGATATCAATATCTGTTTTATCAACTTCATCAATATACTTTCCTGCATATTCAGGACCTGTTAATTCCTCTTTAAAGTGGTGTAAGCCAAAACCATTATGAATACACTGATTTAAAATCCCACCAAGTTCCTTATCACGCTCAATAATCAAAACGGACTTGGCACCATTTTGTCTTGCGGCGATTGCACTGGCAAGACCAGCAGGGCCACCACCGATGACTACTACATCATACTTATTATTCATCGCCATTCTCCTTTGTTCTTCCACACAAAATATAAGAACCGTTCTTATCCAAAACAATATCTAACTGACTAACACCCAACTCATTAGCTAGAATTTCCTGAACTCTAGGTCCACAGAATCCTGACTGACATCTTCCCATGCCGGCATTACATCTACGTTTGATTCCATCTAAACTAACTGGTTTTGGACTTCGACGAATCGCATCAATGATTTCTCCCTCACTAATGGTTTCACAACGACAAATAATACGACCATACTCAGGATGTTTTTCAATATATTCTTTTCTTTGTTCATGTGACATTTCTTTAAAACGAACTACTTTTCTTGTAGAAACATAATCCTTTTTTAAATTTAAGAAATAGTCTTTTTCCTGCATCATTCTCACAATGTCTAATGCGATTGCGCTCGCACTACTTAAGCCTGGACTTGCCATTCCGGCAATCAAGAAGAAATTATGTACATCTTTATCTTCGCCAATAATAAAATCTTTTGTATCACTTCTTGCACGCAATCCCGCAAACGTACGAATATTTTCTTGAAGCTTCATATTCGGTACGGATTTAACCGCATTTTCACGAATTATTTTTAATCCTGCAGACGTTGTCGAATAATCATTTGCATCTGTATTGGTACTTGTAGGACCCACAATTAAGTTTCCATCTACTGTAGGAGCTACCAATACACCCTTACCAATCTTTGTAGGGCATTGGAAAATAACATGATGAACCATGTTTCCTTGTGACTTATCTAATAAATAATATTCTCCTTTGTTTGGCGTAATCTTATAATCTGGTTTCTTAATAAGTCCAGTTACATGATCACACATAACACCCGCACAATTTACAACCAATGGAGCTTTGTATGTATCATTCACAATAAAGATATCTCCATCTTTTTTTATACTCGTAACCTCTTCATTCAAACGTAGCTCTACACCATTTTGAATTGCCACTTCACTTAATGCGATCGCAAACTGCCAAGGATTGATAATACATGCACTTGGTGCATATAAAGCGCTTGTACAGTCTGGATTTAAATTGGGTTCCATAACAGATAGCTCAGGCTGTTTAATAATACGCTGATTTTCAACACCATTTTGTACACCACGCTTATATAACATTTCAATGGTCCTATCATCCTCTTCACTAAATCCAACAACCAAAGAACCAATATTCTTACATGGAACATCCAAATCTTTACATAAAGTAGGAATGATTTTATTACCCCAAATATTATATTTTGCCATTAAAGTATCTGGCTCTGGATCATACCCCGCATGAATAATAGCACTATTGGCCTTAGTTGTTTCGTCGGCCACATCATTATTTTTTTCTAGCCACAATACTTTTCCACTATATTTGCTTAACTCAAACGCTAATGAGCAACCACTAATACCTGCTCCAATGATTATACAATCGTACATAGTTCGCACCTCTTTCAAAGTTACGATACGCTTATTTTTATTTCATTTCAAATGTGTAAAAAAGTCCATTTTATTAATCAAAATATTGATTAATAACTGGACAACCAAATAAAATAGTGTAAGATAAAAATAGATATTGATTAATAATTTGATTAGTAATCGATTTATTAATCAAAATAAATCAAAAGAGGTTTATTATGGGAAAAAGAAATAAAGTAACTACACGCGATATTGCCCAAGCCACAAATGTATCGCAATCCACTGTATCTATGATTCTAAGTGAGAATAAGAATGTATCTTTCAAAGAAGAAACAGTAAATCTCGTCAAAAAGGCAGCCAAACAAATGGGATATAAAAAGCCAGAAGTTAAAAAAAGGTATTCAAACGCAAAAAATACGATTGTCGTGATTTGTTCCAACTTATCCAATTCGTATTATTCTATGGTTGTTTCAAGTATCATTGAACAGGCTAGTAAGACAAAAACACAAATCTTTACTATTTCTACATTGCGAAAAGATGACCTTGAAAAGCACGCCCTTTCTAACTTAAAACTATTAAAACCATGTGGAATCATTCTTCTATATCCCCCAAAATTTGTTGATGAATGGAATGCACTTTCCAAACAAATACCGTGCATTATTATCGGTGATAAGCCAAAAAATCTTGATTGTGATTCCATTGAACTCAACAGTTTTAAATGTGGTAAATTATTAGGTAACCATTTAAAACAGCTAGGGCACAAAAAGATTGCGTATATATCAAGTCCATTAGATACAACGGAAATTGGGCGAAACGAAAGATATGAAGGCGTTAAAAGTGTCTTGTCAAATACACAAGTATTTTTTAACTCGTCTAAACAATTTGAATTATACCCCATCGAAAAAAGAGAATACGAAAATGGGTATCGTTTAACGAAACAAATCTTAAGTGATAAATACGATGCCTATATTGGAAATAATGACATGACAGCCTTAGGCATCTTAGCTTGTTTAAAAGATCACAACATTAAAACAAGTGTAGCCGGATTTGACAATATTCCGGAAGCTGATTTTCCTCAAATACAACTTACAAGTGTTGACCATGGTGCTTGTGAAAAAGGAAAAGAAGCTGTTGATATTCTTTTAGAACAAACAAAAAGCGAACGAAAACGTATCGTCCATATGGAATATGAACCACAGTTAATCATTCGCTTATCTACTTTTAATCGCAAGAAATCATCATCTCAATGATTTTATCATTTGTTTGAAGCATTCCTTGAGAACCAAGTGTTCCAATATTTTGAATTGTTTCATCTACACTATGAGCAACGATTCCATCACCTGCATAGAATTGTTGCTTATTTTTATACATATAATATCCCATGATACCGGCATCTATACTAGAAGCAATCTTAGCTGCACAACTAGCCTTAGCCCCATCACAAATCGTTCCCGAAAGAATGGCCAACGCATTAACAATTGTATGCTGAATTTCTTTATAAGTTCCATTATGTAAATAAGCAATACCAGCACCCGCAGCAGCTCCAGCACTAACAGCACCACAAAATGCCGATAAAGTACCAATACCTGTTTTAATGTAAATAGCTGTTAAGTTGGATAAAACCAAAGCACGATACAATTGTTCTTGCGTACAATCTAATTCTTTGGCATACACAACAACAGGCACACAACAAGTAATCCCCTGATTTCCACTTCCTGAATTGATCACAACTGGAAGTTCACACCCATTCATTCTTGCGTCGGATCCAGCCGCCGCATAAGCTTTGGCCTTTGTCTTTACACAATCTGAATCCATATTCAAGATCACATGACCAATGTTTGCACCATACGAATTATGAATCCCCTCATTTGCGATGGCCATGTTACAAGTGATTTGACGATCTAGTATTTCTTTTACATCATCAATATCCACAGTTTGTGAAAAATCCCAAATCTGTTTCATAATCAAAGCACTGTGATCGGCTTTAAGTTCTAAACTCGTCGTCTTATCTTCAAAAATAACTTGCCAGTTTTTTTCAATTTGTACAATATTCGTATGCGTATCTACAATACGAACACTGGCATGTTCTTGTTCATAATACACATGGATTTCTAAATCGAATACATGCCCTTGTTCAATGTGCTGTACGGTAATATTTGTATTTTGAACATATTCAGGCAATTCTTCAATTTGTTCACGCGTTGCACTAGAAAGCACTTCAAGTTTTGCGTCAGCATCCCCATATAGAGCTCCTGCAGCAGCTGCAACTTCAATCCCTTTTAAGCCATTTGTATGAGGTACAATAACACTCTTAACATTTTTTATAATACTGCCACTTGCCTTAACAACAATACGATCTGGTAAATGATCTAGCACTTGCGTTGCCTTAGCACACGCATAACTAATCGCAATAGGCTCTGTACAACCCATAGCCATCACTAATTCTTCTTTTAATATTTGTACATAAATCGAATATAATGAATCCTCTTTATTCATCTTCTTTCACCCATACACACGCCAATTTGTGATCTTCCATTTCTGTCATGCCAAAATAAATTGTATCCTTTTCTTTTACGCCAAAATTCTGATGTAAAGCCGTTAATACAGTTCCATACATCTTTCCATCTTGTATTCCTTCCAGACGAACCCAACATGCCTCTACATCTTTTCCTTCGTCTAGAAAATACACCATGATATCATCTGGATACTCTAAATGTCTTGATGGATCCAACTCTTTATATAAACGAAGTTCTTCTAATTCCTTAGAAACTTCTGTGGCCTTTTCAACCATATCAATCTTATCTTGAAACAATTCCACATTTACATTATCCAAGATTTGAATATCCATTTCCTGCACATCAAAACGAGGAATCTTGCACGATACACCAATCGGTACAATGCGATATTCAATATTGCGTTTCTTTGTTTCCAAAGCTACGATTTCAAAAATAAAACCCGCATTATGATCGATATAACCATACATTAATGCACCATATAGATTATCTAGCTTTAACCCCATCTTCTCTAAAAGCTTAACCATTTTCATGCCATGGATTTCCACCATTTTCTGGTCCATGTCACGAAAACTCATTTCATATACTTTCATCTACTCACCCTCATACACATCTTTTAATTCTTCAAAGTTATATTCCAACACCTTATTCAATTCAACGATATCTAAATCTTCATCTACTGGAAAATCCGAAAGACTCATCTCATTGGCTTCGACATATTCTTTAAACAATTCCATGGACTGATAATAATAATCCTGAAACTCTTTAAAACCATCCCATATTGCAAAGCCACGACCATTGATCACATTCGCATCTTCTTCTATATCATCCACTTTTTCAACTTGAATTTCAATCTCAAAAGGCTCTTCTAAATCATAAACCATCTTAAATGTATCTCCCTCTTTGAAATCAGGCTGGATTGATGAAGCACAAGGTAACTTATTAAATTGTTCATCCTCACAATTTGGGCATACAAAAGGGATACCATTCACTTCAATCACAAAGTCCGCATATTCTTCAGACAAATACGATGCTAATGTATAATAAGCTAAATCCGCTAAAGATAATGAGTTAGGTAAACTCATGTATCGATACATTAAATTATTAAACCCCAATACTTCTGTATATACTTTTATCATGATTGACTTACCTCTACTGAATAATTTCCAAAATGAATATTGGCTTTTCCATACTCTTTTACAAGTTCATAACGAATCTTTGCGAGCATATCAAAACCATCTAGACTTGTCTTACTTGGAACAACAACACGTAGATCAATGCCAGTTGTAGAAAAATTGATTACTTTTACTTCAATTGGAGTTTCACTTTCAATATCATATTCTCCCATTGTTTTCTCAACTAAACTCTTTAAAATATCTATCGCCAAATCAATATCCGTTCCATAGGAAACCTCAATTTCTAAATAGTTATTCTTTCGCGCATCCTGAAAAAATGCATTTTCAATCGTAGCCGAATTCAATGTTGAGTTTGGCACAATAATACGATTACTTTCATACGTACGAATGATCGTATGACGAAAACGAATGCTTTCAACATACCCAATCAATTCACCTTGATTGACTTTAATTAAATCGCCCTCGACAAATGGTTTAAATGTTAAAATCATTAAACCACTACATAAATTTCCAAAGGCATCTTTAGCAGCAACACCTAAAACTAGGGCAACCACTCCACTGGATGCAGCAAGATAGGACATAATAGGTTTTGTCTGCTCAAATTGTCCAAGAAAAATCATACTATTGATAAAAACCAAAACATATTTTATCAATCTGGCAAAACTTGCCTTATTTGTGACATCCCTTTTATATAATACTTTACGAATTCCTTTATAGATTCCAATAGAAACTATAACAGAAACAATAGTAACAATAACAATTGATTTCATCTAAATCATCTCCAATACAATTTTTTCTGTTCCTCTGTCGTTTGATCAATAAACTTCTTCTTTGTGTATAAAAACTCTTCTAAATCCATATAAATATGTAAAAGCATCGCCTTTGATTCAAATTCAATTCGACTTTTAGGAAGAGCCTCACTCTGTTTGTCTTTCAACATTTTATGAAGCGAACTAATTTGAGGCTGAGGATCATTTTTTTCATGAATAAACGGAATTAAATATTCAATATAATTCGCCAATTCATGCGCCTCTTTTGGCATTTCACGAATCTTTCGAATCTTATAATGCAGCATATGCAGAATATCGCACTGTAAAGCACGCATCTCAAAATATCGAATATAATAATCTGGCAAATTCGTAAACGTATTATCCTGATATTCCATCGCAATATGGATATATTTTTCAGCTTGCTCTTTAATATCCTCTAATTCTTTCCAAATCGTTGTATTTCTTTCCTCACTTTGAATATAATGAACAATTTGATACATCAAGCTCTGAATCTTGTCCTCCATATAAATCATACAAGAATTCAAATACTCTTCTTCTCCACTATAATCATGAACCAAATTCAATAAGAATGCGATAATGGCACCAATTAAAATCAAATAAAACTCATTCATCATAAAGTGAAGACTAAAATCCAAATAACTCAAGTAATGCACCGCAATCATCGCATTTACACTTAAAGTATTCTGACATTTCATTTTCTCACTATACCCAACTAAGCACGCAATCACAAGTCCAAAGGCTATCCAATGGCTTGGAATAAGTTCAAAGAAAATAAAACAGAATAGAATTGTCACAAAGAATGTGGAAATTCTTCTAAGAACAAGCTTCACCGTCCCCCACTTTGTCGTCAACAAAGACAATAGTGCAATCGTTCCAGCACTTGTTGGATTATCCAACTTAAAAAAGTAGGCTAATATAATTGCGATGGCACTTCCTACGCCTATTTTAAGTGATAGTATCAATACTCTTTTTGTTTCTCTTTTCATATGCCTACATTTTATGCGAAATCAAAAAAAAGGACAATATTAATTGTCACTTCTTATGACTATATAAGAATATACCAGGGTTTAGATCTGCTTTAAGATTACATGGGGCAGAGTGCTAGGCAGCTAAACAATCGCTCCAAAGTATTTTGGGGCTTTTTTAGTGCCAGTAGCTATATATTTGTTGATTTTCAATAAGGTAAATATACGCTATTATAGAAATATAAGATTATTGTTGTACATTTATATTCTTCATTCAGATATAAATGTCTTTCAGGATTATATGAATGAAACTCGTATTATTTTGTTTTGAAACGCACCTTTAATTACTGTTTTATCGTTTCAAAAGATACAGGAGTAATTACTGTAGAACAGAAAAGAATCAACAATGCACTTGTGGAGAATCGTAATGTGATTATCAAATTAGTTACGAAAACAGCCAATGGCTATCGCAACTGGAATCGATTCAGAAATAGATGTATGTTGATCTTAGAAAAAGGTATTGATTTTGAAATCGACAAGAATAACGGAAGCATTAAAATAATTGAAAAAAGACCCGGACAACAAAATGTTGTCCGAGCCCAATATCAGCTATAAACCGTTTTGGGGTATATGCCGTACCTTAAAATCTTGGAGAGCAAATTCACCTAACCCCATCCAAATTTATTGCGCCAATATAAATTAGTTCAACGCTCAAAAAAGGAACCCATATTTGAGTTCCTTAGTCATAAAATTTATAAATTTGTACTTAAATCTTCTCCATTTGTCTCAATAACATGTTTATACCAGTAGAAGCTATCCTTCTTCAAACGTTTACCAGAGCCTTTTCCTAAGTCATCTAAGTCTACATAAATATATCCGTATCGTTTACTCATTTCTGCACTTGATGAAGAAACAATATCAATTGGTCCCCAGCTTAAATATGCTAAAATATCAACACCATCTTTTACACATTCTTTTAATTGTTCAATATGTTGTTGTAAATATTCAATACGATATGGATCATGAATTGAGCCATCTTCTTCAACTGTATCTAAAGCTCCCAATCCGTTTTCAGCTATCATCAAAGGAATTTCATAACGATCCCACAATTGACTCAAACAATTATAGAAGCCTAATGGATCTGCTCTCCATTCCCAAGGTGTTGGTTTTAAATAAGGATTCTTTTCTGCTTTAAACGGAGTTCCATCATCTGTTTCATGGTTGAATACATGTGAAGTATAATATGAAATTGCCAAGAATTGCATCTTATTATTTCTTAAAAGTTCTTCATCTCCTTCTTCAAATTTTAAATCAATATTCTTTTCTTTAAAATAACGTAAAGCATAGACTGGATATTCTCCACGAAGTTGTACATCCGAAAAGAAATATTGTTGCATTCTATTCTTCTTCAAAGTGCCTACAATATCTTCTGGGTTGCAACTCTTAGGATATAAAGTACCATCCGCAAGCATTGTTCCCATCACAGCTTCTGGATCAATTTTTTTAGCTAATTCAACTACTTTAGCACCAGCCACAAACTGATTATGAACAGCTTGATACATCAATTCTTCCATATTTTCTGCTTCATCATCATATAATCCTAATGATCCAAATTGCACTGTTGGTAGTAAATTCACTTGATTACAAACAATCCAATACTTTACTTTACCCTTATATCGTTCTAAAAGGACCTTTGCATATCGAACAAAGAAATCAATCATTTTCTTGTTTCCAAATCCACCATATTCTGTAATCAAATGCAATGGAATATCATAGTGTGACATAGTCATGATTGGTTCCATGCCATCTTTAATGATTTCATCAATCAAATGATCATAGAATTCAAGACCTTTTTCATTTGGTTCTAATTCATCTCCATTTGGAAAAATTCTAGACCATGAAATACTTGTACGAAATGCCTTAAATCCCATTTCCTTCATTAAAGCTAAATCACTTTTATAAGTGTGATAAAAATCAATTCCATAACGCTTTGGATAATATGATTCCTTATCTTCGATTTGTCTATATATTCCAGCTAATGTGTCACCACCTTCTTTAGCAATATTTGCTCTATCTAAATTTTTATCATAAGCACGAATATCTGAAGATGATAATCCTCTACCATCTACATCATAAGCTCCTTCGATTTGGCAAGCTGCAACAGCACCTCCCCACAAAAAGCCATCTTTAAATCCTGTTGGTACTTGTTTCATTTTTCTTTTCCTCCATATACTAAATTAGGCACATGTATAAATCATGTGCCTATATTTTATTAAGATTCTAAATCTGTCCCTTGTGATTGAATCACTTTTTGATACCAATAGAATGAATCTTTACGGATTCGGGCACATTCTTTTGGATCATCATCTGTTCTATCTACATAAATAAATCCATAACGTTTCTTTACGCCATTACTTGTTGATAATAAATCTAAAGCTGACCATGGACAATAAGCCAAAACTTCAACTCCATAATCCATCGCTTTTTTCATCGCCTTAATGTGAGCTCTTAAATAATCGATACGATATTCATCATGAATCTTTCCATCTTCCGTTAATTCATCATAAGCTCCTAAGCCATTTTCTGTAATCATTAATGGCTTTTCATAACGACAATAAATATCACGGAAAATATATTCCAATCCTGTTGGATCAATTGCCCAATCCCAATCTGTAGTATCTAGATTTGGATTTTTACACATTTCAAAGAAACCTGGTTGTGTTTCGTAGCCTGACATTTCACCTTTTTTACCAGAACGATTTACACCCGCAAAACAAATTTCTTTTCCTTCACCTTCAGGGCATGCTTTCGCACATTCACTTGCATAATAATTCAAAGCCAAGAAATCTGAATATCCTTCTTTAATCAATTCCATATCTCCCGGTTCAATTTTTGGTGCCATCCCCGTTTTTTCCAAATAAATCATAGCTGACTTTGTATAATGACCCTTGAAATAAATGTCTAAATAGTATTGATTATGTAGATCATTCGCATTTTGAGCAGCCATTACATCTTCTGGTTTTGACGTCAATGGATAAACTGGAGCATAACCAATAGCAGCACCAACTAGTCCATTTGGCACTAATTCATGTACTAGCTTACATGCGATCGCATGAGCTAAATTCATATGATGGTTAATTTGATAACGAATTTGATTATTACCCTTATATTTTTCTGGAATATAACACTTCTGTTCGATGAATTGAACGATAATGCTTTGTTCATTGATTGTTGTCCAATATTTTACTTTATCCTTAAATTCATTGATGACATATCGAGCATAGTATTCAAAATCTTTTACAACTTCTCGACTGATCCAACCATCATACTTATCCACTAATGCCATTGGTAAATCGTAGTGATATAAAGTTACAATTGGTTCAATATCATTTGCCTTTAATTCATCAATTAAATCACGATAATATTGAATACCCTCTTCATTAACAGGGCCTGTTCCATCTGGGAACACTCTGGACCACGCAATTGAGAAACGATATGCTTTAAATCCTATTTCTTTCATTAAAGCAACGTCTTCTTTATAATGATGATATTCATCACTTGCGATTTCTGCTGTCGCAAAGCCAAATCTTTCATAACTATCTTTATTAATAACATCTTGTTGACTTAACTTTTTACCATGAGTAGTTGCTGCACCTTCTACTTGATAAGCACTAGTAGCAGCTCCCCATAAAAATTCTTTAGGAAATTTATTATCCATGTATATTGCCTCCTACATATTACTTTTTATTATTTTTAAAATATCAATCATCTCTGTACTCATATTGATTTCAGACATAATTGTCATTAAAGTATCTTGAGCATGGGCAAACAACATTGAATATTCATACTTTTCCCCACTCATTTCATTTTGCACTGTCTCTGTTTGAGCTTTGTGAGCTAACGTAATACACTCATTTGCCTGTTTCATTTCTTCTTGTGCTAAATCAAAATCGGATTGTTTAGCTGCCTTTAAAGCTTCCGTCGCATGATTTCTAGCATCTCCAGCATGTAAAATAATCTGCATTGCCACTTGTACTAATTCATTTTGTTCATCCATACTCATTACTACCTCTCTATTATTTTTATTTATTCATTTTCTGCTGCTTCTTCAGCTAATTTTGTTTTTTCATAAGCCTTAAAGAACGGGAACCATATTGCCAAGTAAATCACAAATAATACAGCCCACCATAATAAAGCTCTCATATCTTCTGTAATCATAACACTACAGATTGGTGCAGGAATTTGTCCTACCTGAATCATTTTTGAAGGTATATTTAATAAACCTGTACTCATTAAGATCCATACATATACTGGTCCAATAATTGAATTTAACCAAGCAGGAATCATTAATACTGGATTCATTACAACTTTTCCACCATACATAACCGGTTCATTAATATTGAAAATTGAAGGAACAATAAATACACGTCCTAATGTTTTTAATTGTTTTGATTTAGAGAAACACATTAATACATTTAAACCTAAAGTAGCACACATACCGCCCATAGTAATAAACGCTAATGTAAATACAGATTCACTCGTTACAATATTTGTTGCAACTCCACCTGCAGCAACTGCATCAATATTTGCTTGAATACCAGCCATAAAAATTGGTGTTGTAACAGCTCCAAATGTCCAACTTGAAATTCCTAAGGTATAGAAGAATGCCGGTATTAAACAAATCAAGATAAATCCTGGTAATGTTTGTCCAATATTTGCCAATGGCATAAAGGCTGCAATGACTAATGAATATACATCTAATTTTAAAACATTTACTAAAACCATTGCGATACCTAGAGTAATAAGGTTTGGAACGATTGTATTGATCCAAGCTGTAACGAAATCTGGACAACTACTGTCTTGTAAGAAATGAAGTTTTCCCCATAAATGGAAAATAGTTCCTACATATAAACCAACAATCAATCCTACTGCAATACCTGCAGCTCCTAAATTACCCATAAGGCTTGAAATGCTATCAGCATTTTTTCCTAAAGGCATAGCAACCATTAACAATGTACCTACAGAACATAAACCAGCATTGATCACATAGTCTGGATGACCTAATTTTTCCATTAACTGGTTTCCCATCATAAATGCAACAATAACTGTAATAATACCGAAGCTATAAGTTAAAATTGGGCCTAAATCCGGTAATACAGGTACAAATGATTTAATAACATTATAGAAATAAATGACTGATCCCGTTAAAATGAATGGGATAATTTTTTGCATTGTAGAAGCAAATGCTGCAATAAATGGTCTACTAAATAGTTTATTGGCTTTTGGTACGAATGAATCTTCAAGCCAACTCATAAATTTGTTCATATTTTTATTCTCCTAATCATCTTTACTAATTTATTCTCTTTGTTATACAATATTCAAAGAGAAGTCTTTCACATGTAGATTTCTTTTTAGCTAAGATTGCCGTCTTAGCTTTTTTATTCGCCTTTTACGATTTTTTGTGCAAATTCAATCAACCCATTAGAATCTAATGAACCATAAATTTTTTCTGGAATCACACCAACACGCACACCATAAGGCTTACCGATTTCTTGGAATTTTTCCAAGTCCTTTGCAAAATGTGGTCCAAGTAACATTACATCAATACTACTCATAAAGTCTGCAGCTTCTGCATAGCTTCTAGCTTCAATTGTCATTGGAAGTTTTTGTTTCTTAATCACTTTTCTAGCTCCACTTGCTAAAAAGCCACTAGACATACCAGCACCACAACAAAGTAACACTCTTAAGTTTTCCATATATTTCTCCTTTCGTTATTTACTTTTGACACCTACATTATCTACAATCTTAAAAACTTCATCAACTTTACTTTTGCACCCTAACGTGCACCAATATTAAACATAAATTTGCACTTAAAAGTGCAATTCATATAATTCATCATTTGCACCTTAAAGTGAAATATGCAAATCGACAAAACATTTTACAATCGATATAATAATTTATGTATATATATTCACAAAAGAGAGGTATTGTCATGAAAAAGAAAGAACAAGAACTTCTAAACTATTTATCAGAGTTCAACAAACCTGTCCGAAGTGCAGAAATCGCGAATGCATTAGATATTTCTGTACGTTCTGTTAAAAACTATGTTCACAATATAAACTCACTATATGGAAAAAATATCATTCTTTCATCTAGAAATGGATATGAATTAAATCTACAAAACAATTACTCTTTAGTTCTAACCAATAGTAGTGAACAGATTCCTCAAACTCTTGAAGAACGTTCTTTTTTTATAATTAAACAACTTGTTTTAAATCATAGTGCACATATTGAAATCTTTGATTTATGCGATAGCCTTTGCGTAAGCTATTCAACTATTAAATCTATTATTTCAAAAATGAATAAAACATATTCTTCTTATAATCTTGAATTTTATTGTGAACATGATTGTGTTCGTATCAAAGGTGATGAAATCAATAAAAGAAAATTATTATCCTATGTTATTAATGAAGAATCCAAATCGAGCATTATGAATGTGAATGTATTAAAAGATAATTTCGCATCAATTGATGTAGAAAAACTTCAAAATATTATTTTTACCACATTCAAAAAATATAATTACTATTTAAATGACTTTTCCACAATGAATCTTCTATTACATCTATTGATAATTATAGATAGAGAATTAAATGGAAATAAATTAAATGACGGACAAAATGAAGTAAGTATTGATAATCAAGTCGAATTAAATTTCTTGAATGAATTTATAGAACAATTAGAAACAACGTTTGATATTTCCATCAACAGATATGAGCGTTTTGAAATATATATGTTATTCAAAACAAACGCTAATTTTTCGATTGAAGAATCATCTAAGAAACTAAAAGAATTAGTTGGTGGTAATATCATTGAATTAATCGATAAATATGTTGAAGACATCAACAATATTTATATGGTGGATCTTTCGAGCAAAGCCTTTAAAACACCTTTTACACTACATTTAAAGAACTTATTATTAAGAGCACAATCCGGTAAATACACATCAAATCCAATGGCTGAAATTATTAAGAATAATAGTCCATTAATTTTTGATATTGCAATCTTTATTTCTTTAGATTTGGCAGAACGCTTTCATATTAACATCAATGAAGACGAGACTTCTTTTTTAGCTATGCACATAGGCTCTGAAATTGAAAGACAGGCCGATAACAAGGATAAAGTGCCAGTCGCAATCTTATGTCCAAACTATCATAATATGGCTGATCAAATCATGAATAGTTTGATGTTAAATTTTGGAAATCAATTGAATATAGTTGGTTCGATTCACAACGAGAATGATTATCACACCTTAAACAATCCAGTTTCTATACTATTCACTACAATTCCTGTAACCAATACAATTATTAACACAAATACAAATGAACCATTAGATGTTGTTTCAATATCTCCTTTAAATTTAAACAGCCAATTCTCTATAATTCAAAATGCTATTTTACAATCACAAGAAAAATACAGAGACAGAAAATTGAAAGTTAAATTTAATGATTTTTTTGAATCTGATTTATTTGTAGTAGACTCAAAACTCAAAAATAAAAAACAAGTTTTAGCAAAACTATGCGATTGTTTACTTGTACAAAACTATGTAGATACAAGCTTTGAAGAAAGTGTATATAAAAGAGAAAATGCAGCCGGAACTGCTTTTGGGAATGTGGCCATACCTCATTCCATTGAAATGAATGCCATCAAAACAAGTATTGCGGTAGCTGTTTCAAAAGAAGGATTTCAATGGGATTCTAACATTGTCCATGTCGTATTATTATTAGCCATAAACAAAGCCGATAGAAGATCATTCCGCGCTTTATATGAATCACTCATTTCTTTATTCAGTGAAGATAAGGTAATTCAAGAAATAAGAAATTGTACTTCTTTTGATGAATTTAAATCGATTATATACACTGCATTAGGAGAAAAAGAAAATGACTATGAATCATAAATTAATCTTCATAGACATTGATGGAACACTATTTAATCACAAAAAGGATGATATTCCAGAAAGTGCAAAAGAAGCTATTCTAAATGCAAAATCAAAAGGGCATAAAATATTTTTAAGTACAGGTAGGCCCTATGCCGATATTGATAAAGAAATACTTGACCTCCCTTTAGATGGTATGATTGTTTCTTGTGGAGCCGTGGTTTACGTTGAAAACAAACCCATTTATTGCAAGACCTATCCACAAAAAGAATTAATCAACTTAATTCAATTCATGTCAAACAACAATATAGGATTTTCACTAGATGGAATTCATAAGAATTATCTTAGTGAAGAAGCATTTATTTGTTTATCTGGTCTTATGTTTAAAAACAACGAAGATTCTGAATTAAGCCGTGCAATGATGGCTAAAAACAATTGTTTTCCATTTGAAGAAATGAAAGAAGAAGATTTAAAAGAAGTGGTTAAAATATCCATCTTCACTAAAAACAAGGAGTCGTGTGAAAAGCTGTTCCAAAAAATTCCAGACTCACTAACTGGTTTTATGTATAAAAACTACCATTTAGATTTATACAATGGTGAAATATCCATAAAAGGCATCACAAAAGCTACTGGTCTAAAACAAATCACAAACTATTTAAATAAAGCAATTGAAGCCACAGTTGCAATTGGAGATAGTCTCAATGATTTAGACATCTTACAAGCTGCAGGACTTAGTATATGCATGGGAAATGGTGCCGATGAATGTAAAAAAGTAGCTGACTTCACCACAAAAGATATATCAGATGATGGATTAGCCTATGCACTTAAACATTTCAACCTAGCTGATTAGCTACGCAAGCCCATATAAAACAAAAGACTTCAAATCACACGATCTGAAGTCTTTTCTAATACATCTTCACTACGAAATAGCATTATTCTTTATACTTTTATTAAAATAGTTTTTATTAAAATCAATTTTAATAAAATTCATTTTAATAAACGGCAACCAAACCGATTACCATAATTGTCACTTCTTATCTAATACATCCTTTACTTTTTGTTTACCACTCTTCAACAAACGAGCCACTCCCTCTTCACTCATCTTTAAACGATTAGCGATATCCTTCTCTTTCAATTTTCCTAGACAATGCATGATTGTCACTGTCTTTTGATTTTCTGGCATCTCATTTAAACACTCATCCACATCCGATTGTCTATATTGAGGAAGTCCACGCAAAGCCGTAGTCACACCCGTATTTTCTTTAGCCTGCATATACTCACGCAATTGTTTATTCAACAAAACCGTGATCCACTTCAAAAAATTCTTATCATCACTCAATTTATCCATATTCATAAATGCGTATGTATACGTTGCCTGTAAGATGTCATTGATTTCTTTTTCCTCTAAACCAATATAACGCTTATAAATTGTTTGTACCAAATGATTTCGAGTCAATGAAATAAGCTCTTTCTTCGCATCCGCATCCTTATTTCTTACACCCATTATTATCTTTTTATCTATATTCATAGTTAAATCCTTTATATATGTTATTTTTAGTATACAACACATCATTTGATAAATCAAAAAAGGCAATCCAACGATTGCCTAAGCTCCATAATATTCATCTAAAGTTAAGTTATTCTCATACAAATACGTTGCCAAATCTACACCCACATAACGCAAGTGCCAGCTTTCTGGAGCAATTTTTGTTTTGTCTTCCTTATCATCAGGATAACGCAAAATAAAGCCATATGTATGCATATTTTCTAACAACCAATTATAGTGCGAATTATATCGAACGGCATCTAAATCACTACAATCATTGTCCATACGAATATCAACTGCTAAACCAGACTGATGTTCACTAAACCCTGGTCTTGTCCAATAACGATCCGCATATTCTTCGCCGTAGCTTGCAGCTCCATTATTAAATAAATCTGTTTGGTATGCATAAGAACGATAAGCTGAACAAGCATTCAAAATAAATCCCTCGTTTGATGCCGCCTCGATCAACTTTTCAAATGCCTCTGCCGCTTCTTTTCGCATGCGCACATTCTCATTTTCACCACTCGAAGGTACCTGAACTAAATCACTTGGTTCATAATCTTCTGGTAATCCTGAATACTTATTCACAAGAATATAGATTGAATCTAAATCCGAAACTGTTACTTTATTCTCATATGGATCACCACTTTGATCTATTTTTTTCACCTTTGGTAAATTTGTTTGTTTCTTCTTATTCTCTTTTTTTGTTTCTGTTATCTTTTCTTGTTTAGGTTCACTTACCTGTTTATCACTAACTTTTTTTGCAATCATCGAAATCAACAACACAATAATCAAAAGTAATACAAAAATCACAAAAACCGCTGACTTTCTTACTCGTCTTCTTTTCTTCAAATCCAATCCCTCCTCTATACCGGTATAAACAAGACTTTATTATATCCACCACAAATCATGCCTAATGTAGCACTTTCTGCATTGGATAAATCATATTCCTTGATCATAACTTCTTTACATTCTTTGGCATCTAAAATAGCCTGATACTCGACTTTTCCTCCGCCAATCGTATCAATGACTCCATCTTTATGCACTAACATCATACTGCCGACCCCCCTTGGTGCTGACCCCTTTTTATCAATAATGATACATAAAGTTCCATGAACATTAGATTCTAATAATTCTTTCGAAACACTCGAACTAAACTTTGCGTTTTTTATTTCAATAAGCTCCGCTAAAATACTGATTGATATCTCAGCAGGCGTCTGTGCCTTAATATCTAAGCCAATGGGAGCATGCACATTCGATACTTCTTCCTTAGAATATCCTTCTTCAATCAAAGCATCAAAGGTCTTTTTTACTTTTCCCTTGCTTCCAATCATACCCAAATATAAATGTGGTTTACGAATCGTCTTTTCTAGACAAAGACGATCATCTTTATGCCCTCTTGTCACTATCACATAACAAGCATTCTCTTCATCTGGCAATACAGAATCCATTTGATCATAATCGATACAATGAATTTCATTTGCGGTTGGAAAACATTCCCGATTCGCAAATTCTTTACGATTGTCAATCACAATCGTATACAACTCTAATATACTAGCCATTTTAGCTAAATATTGACTGACATGTCCACAGCCTAAAATCACAAGCTTAGGCTGCATATTAAACCATTCCTTTTGGATGATATTCACATCGACATTTTCTTCTAATAAAACTCTTACACAACGCGTATACAAATCCATAGCCCCGTTCACATGAATCTTTACAGGTTTATTTAGTTTCTTTAAATAAGCACGTATTAAATCTTGCATAATTCTAGGTGTTACAAGTTCATTCGGATCTAAATTTGCAAGTTTGTAACGATGTACCACATCTTTTACTGGTTGATTTAATCCATTTAGATTTGAAATCAACACAACCTCATCCGTATCTGAATCAAGAACTGGTTCATTCATATTTGGATATTTTAAAGGTAAATGCTTAGAACCATCTGCCTCAATCAGTATCACATCCACCACTTGTTTTAATTGATTAAACAACTCTTCATCTAACACCTCAATTTTCAAGTCACCACACCGATTTCCCGCATGACAATATCCATATGTTTCAATTCTTTGCATTATTTCATCATAACCAGGATCTACCAATGTATCTTCTTCAATCAACATATGCGTCGTTGTACACATTAAAACAGTTTTATTCATAGAAACATATTTATCTTTTAACTCACGGATATACGTTGTTTTTCCACCTGAACCAATTACACTAATGATCATTTGAAATCTCCTGAATTGCACGTACCACAAAATCCACATCTTCTACTGTATTTTGAAAAGATACAGATAAACGTACAATTCCCTGTTCTTCTGTTTTTAAATGTTTATGCATTAGTGGAGCACAATGCGCTCCACAACGCGTCACAATACCATACTTATAATTCAATAAATCGCTCACATAAGCACTATCTTTACCTGGGATATTCAAAGCCACAATAGGCGTAGAATTTTCTAAAGATGAATAAAACTCTACATACCCCGTTAAACCTTCATATAATTTTTGAAGTAAAAAGTATTCCTTTTCGATAATCGCTTTTTGATGTGATAAAACATATTGAACCCCTGCATTTAAAGCCGCAATCCCTGCAAAATTCTGTGTCCCCGCCTCTAAATGTTCTGGATACGCCTCTGGCATTTGTGGATTAAAAGAATCGATGCCCGTTCCACCAGAAATCAGTGGCTTTACTTCAATGTCCTTTACGCAAAAACCACCAATACCACCAATCCCTAATAGACCTTTATGGCCACTAAAACATAAAACATCTATATTTTCCATAGATACTGATATATGACCTGCACTTTGAGCCGCATCCACCATAAAAAGAATGCCACATTCTTTACAATACTTTCCAATAGAATCCACATCAAAAATTTCACCTGTCACATTTGAACTGTGTGTCACGATAACCATTCGAGTATTTTTTTGAATATGACATTTAATATCCTCTAAATAAGGAGCACATATCGTTAATGTGATTATTCCCTTTTCTTCTAACTCATATAAAGGACGAAGCACACTATTGTGCTCCGCATACGTAGTGATCACATGATCATTTTCTTTTAAGATTCCTTTAATGCAAGTATTTAAACTCTCGGTATTTCCACCATTTAAAATAACACGGTGAAAATCAGAGAGTCCAAAAAACTGTGCAATATTTCTTCTTGCCGCAAAAATCAAACGTGAAGAATCCATATTTGAACTACGATTTGCATTGCCTGCCACATCTAATGCATCCATAACCGCTTGTTTGACTACATCTAGTTTTGGAAAGCTAGTCGCAGCCTGATCAAGATAAACCATGCAGTATCGCCTCCAAAACACCTCCACCAATACAACGTGCCTTGTCAGAAATTGTAAAACAATTCTGATATTCATCCACTCTAGGATCAATATCTGCCATTTTAAATCCAGATGTTACATTGTACCCATCCTGAATCAATCCTCTAAGTAAGCCTGACATGCTCGCATACACGGGTGTCTCATCGATATACGCAATAATTTCTCCTTTTTCAACGATATCTGTAATCTTTTTGACATTGTGACAAACACCTGCACAAGGAGAATGAATCACTCTTTCTTTTGAATATCCCTTAATATTTCCAGGAACACCCGTATTTGGCAAAGCATGTCCCTGGTAGATCAGTCTTCCTAGATTATGTCCACGCATCGTTTCCACAACCACATGCACATCTTTGCCTGCACAAAAACCAGGACCTAAACCAATTGTGATAGGTGCCATATCTATTGTCGTACCTAAATTCTTCTTGGCAAGAATCGCATCCACCAAGGCGATATGTTCTATTTTAGAAATCATTTCACCATTTGGATCTACCATCATTGCGACTTGATTTTTAGCCATCACTGCTTTAGCTTCTTCTATCGTTGAAACTAAAACACACATCATATCTTCAACCGTAAATTTTCCTTCATACACAGCCTGACAAAAGGCAACATTTCTTCGTATTGCGCTTGGTTTTTCAACTTCTAGCACCAATACTTGAAATCCACTTTTTACAAGTTTATATATTGTCCCTGTCGCTATGTCTCCTCCACCACGCACAATAACACATTTATTCATAATCCTTATGGCTTGATAATTTTATCAGCCTTCTCCATTCTTTCTACAATATCATACATATTTGTGACTGAACCCACCTGAAGTTCTTCTTTTAAATGGAAGAAATCCAAGCAAGTTCCACAACTTACAATTTCTACTCCATTATCCGCTAAATATTTTAAATCTTCTAAAGTTTCACTCTTTGTCGTTGTGATTTTTACACCCTCATTATAGAAAATCATTTCATCTGGCAAAACATCTTGTTTTGTCAAAGAGAAAATAAATGATTTCATTAAAATCGCACCTAAATCCGGATCTGAACCCATCACATTACTTGCGCACACAACAACCATTTTAGGCTTAGCCAAGCTGCAGTCCGCATATGTGTATTCCACTTCAAAATCTGCTTCTTCATCACCCTTTGAAATTTCAACAATATAATCCTTACCCTCTTTTTTAGAATTTACCGTATAATTTTTTACTTTCGCAAACTTCGTTAAGTTTTCAACCGCAATCTCATTATCCACAATTGTTGAAACTACATTTTCTTCTTTTAAAGCTTCCTTTGTCTTTACAACTGGAAGTGGACACTCTAAGCCTCTACAATCTAAAGTTTTCATATCTTCCTACCTCTTACATATACATTATATTCATTTTTCTCAATGACTTCACCCACAACATACAATTCAAGATTATTTTCCTTAAAATCTTTCTCTAGCATTTCTAAATCCGCTTTAGATACACTAGCTAATAAGCCACCACTCGTTTGTGGGTCAAACAAGATTTCTTCTGTAAAGAAATCACAATCAAAACTAATCTTACCCTCTACACTATTGCGATTGGTCTGGGCAGCCCCGCTTAAATAAAATTCTTCGACATACTTTTGACAGTCATCAAAATATGGAATCGAATCCTTATAAATCACTGCACTATTTTTTTCGTCTAGCATCTCATTTAAATGCACCAACAAGCCAAAACCTGTTACATCGGTTAGAGCATGCACATCATATTTTTTTAAAACATCACAAGCATACTTGTTTAATGTAGTCATACTTTTAAAGACTCTTTCCTGCATTTCTTTAGAACAATCATCCATACGCAACGCATTTAAAGTCAAACCAACACCTAAAGGCTTCGTCAAAATCAAGACATCCCCACATTGCGTGCCATTATTTTTCTTTACGTCTTTTGGATTTACCAAACCCGTCACACTCAAACCATATTTAATTGAATCATCACGAATGGAATGCCCTCCAGCTAGTGCACACTCAGCTTCAACCAGCTTAGAATTTCCTCCTTCAATGATTTTACCTAAAATATTCAAATCCTCATTGTCTGGAAAACACACAATATTTAAAGCTGTTTTAGGCGTACCATTCATCGCATAAATATCACTGAGTGCATTTGTTGCTGCAATCTGACCATACAAATATGGATCTTCTACCATAGGTGGAAAGAAATCCAAAGTAGATACAAACGCATAATTCTCATCGATTTGATAAACTGCCGCATCATCCCTTGAATCAAATCCAACCAAAACATGACTGTCTTTATAAGAATCAATTTTTTCTAGAATGTGACTCAATTTCTTTGCGCCCAATTTAGCACTACATCCACCACTCTTACAATATATTTTTTCATTCATCAAAAATTCACCCTTACTATATCCTCATACAAAACATCTTGTTCTTCTAAAAAGAGTTTCCACTTTTCCTCATCTAGATCCTTCGACATAAAACACATGCCACATCCTGCCTTAACACAACTTGGAACAGGTATCATACGCCCGTTTTTTGTCTTAGACTCCAAATCTAGAACATCTTGAATACTTTTAAAAGTAATAATCAATACTTCCTCTTTATTCATTTTCAAATACTTCCTTAAATACTTGTTCGGAATACATTTCTATTTTTTCTTGAAACAATTTATATTTACGTACCAATTTTTTTCCTTCTAAAGTCAATTGCGAGCCTCCACCAAGACTTCCACCACTCGTCGTATGAACCAGTTCATAACCCAAATCTTCTTGAGCTCTTTTGATGATTTTCCAAGCCTTTGAATTTGACATTCCCATTTCTTTATAAGCCTTTGATAGAGAACCATACTTATCGCATAATTCCAATAGTTCTACAACGCCCTTGCCAAAATTTGGTTCATTATTACCAATTTGAATTTTTAGTTTATATCTCATTTTCCAAATCTACAATTTGGATATGTGCAAATATCACATCCTAAGCACAATCCACCTTCACCTAAATCACACAATTCTTCATATGTCACTACATCTTTGGCAAGTAAACGACAAAGTACTAAATCAAATACCGTTCTTTTGGCATACATAACACAGCCGGGAAGACCAACAATTGGGACTTCTCCTTTATAAGAAAGTAAAAACATAGCACCAGGAAGAACTGGAGAACCATAGCTAATTATATTGGCACCTGTGTTCTTGATTGCGAGTGGCGTTTTATCATCTGGATCCACACTCATTCCACCTGTACAAAGTACAATATCTACCCCTTGTGTCAATGCTTCATTGATTTTTTCTGTCACCATTTTATCGTCATCATCACAAATCGCATGATACACCATTTCACAACCAAACTCAGCCAATTTAGCTTGAATAACTGGTGTAAATGTATCTTGAATTCTTCCTTTATACACTTCACTTCCTGTTGTGATCACAGCCGCTTTCTTTAATACAAACGGCTTAATTTCAAGAATAGGAGATGTGATGAGCGATCTAACTTTATCCATCTTTTCCTTTTCAATCACCAAAGGAATAATACGCATACCCGCAAGTTTATCACCCGGATTTACTACTGTGTTTCCATGTCTTGTTGCGATCATCATCTGTCCAAATGAATTTACTGTAAACAAAGCCTTACGATCTACTTTCAACAACCCGTGAATCTCACTTTTTAATTCGATTTTTCCTTCTTTGATTTCACCATAAGACATGTATTCATTTTTACACATATCTAGTAAAACTATAGCTGCATCATTTTCATGCATCATGCTCTCGTCATTTTCCCAAACATATAAATGTTCTTTTCCAACTGACAACAATAAAGGAATATCTTCTTCTGTCACAATATGACCCTTACGAAAAAGGGCATCTTTTGTGACACCCTTAATGATTTGCGTTATATCATGACAAAGTACATGCCCTACGGCATCCTGTGTCTTGATTAATTTCATCTTATTCTCCTTTTTTAAATCCGTATTTTTTGAATACTTTTAAAGCTTTATCGCTCTTTAAGAATTCAATCAATGAATTGGCTTCATCTTTATGCTTTGTACTCGATACACGACCAACTGGATATAGTACTGGTGTAGCTAATAATGAATTATCGCACTCTGCCACTACCTCTACTTTATCACTACTTGCAGCATCTGTCGCGTAAACTAAACCAATTTCTGCATTTTGTGTTTCAACTTGAGACAATACTTCCGTTACATTTCCCGCTAAGCTTAAACGATCTTGAATGGAATCCCATACACCTAAATTTGTCAAAGCTTCCTTTGCGTAGCTTCCTGCAGGAACTACTTCTGGATCTCCAATCGCTACGATTGAAGCATCGCTAATATTGTCAAAACCAGTGACTGTTGTAGTGCTGTCTTTTCCTTTGATTAATACCAATTTATTCTCTAGTACATTTGAAATTGAATCCGCATCTACTAAATCTTCATCTTTTAATGCATCCATCTGTGTTGTAGCTGCACTAAAAAATACGTCGGCATCTAATCCTTTTTCAATTTGAAACTGTAATTTTCCACTACTATCATAAACACCTTCAATCGTTACATTTGGATACTCTTTTTCAAACATTGGAATCAATTCATCTTCAAATGCGTTTTCCAAACTTGCGGCTGCCGCAATTGTAAGTTTTACTTGTTCTTTTGGTTCGTTTGAACTACACCCAAACAAACTTGTGGCCATGACTCCAGCCAATAAAACACTTAAACCGTTTTTCATACGATCTCTCCTTGTTTAATTTTATATTTAAAATCACACAACTCATTTACTTCCTCCTTATTGTGTGATACAAAAATAACCGGTTTTGAAATTTGAAGCTCACTTTTAAGTTCCCTTAATAAATCTTCCTTTAAATCTTCATCTAAAGCATTAAATGGTTCATCCAATAAAAGAACATCTGGTTCGTAAGCCATCAAACGAGCCAATGCCACCCTTTGTCTTTGTCCACCCGATAATTGTTTGGGATATCTTGAAGCAAGTTCACTAATTTGAAATTGTTTCATCACTTTTTGAACCACAATATCCACATCTTTTACTTTTCTAGCCCTTAATCCCACACTAATATTTTCATATACATTCATATTGGGAAATAGAGCATAGCTTTGAAACATATAGCCCACATTTCGTTTTTGAATCGGTACATTTATTTTCTTTTCTGAATCAAATAAAACACGATCATTTAATACAATCCGTCCTTGATCTGGCGTTTCAATTCCAGCTATACATTTTAATGTCATACTTTTACCGGATCCTGAAGCTCCCATAAGCCCTAAAATATTGTCGTTCACTTGAAATGAAACGTCTAAATCAAATTCTGCAAGCTTCTTATATATTTGTACTTCCAACATTTAGAAACTCCTTTTCTTTCGAACATACAATTGATATAGATTCAACAAAATCACAGCTATAAAACAAATGCCAATGATCACCCACACATAAAAGGCAGCTGATTCCATATCTCCACTCATCACTTCACTATATACAGCTACAGGAAGTGTTCTTGTCTTTCCAATGATGTTTCCTGCAAGCATCGCCGTTGCACCAAACTCACCTAAGCCACGCGCAAACGCAAGGACACCACCACTAATAATTCCTGGTAAAGCATTGGGAATCAATACTTTCAAGAAGATGTTCCATTCGCTCATTCCTAAAGTTCTTGCGGCATACACTAAATCCGTATCCACTTGATCAAAGGCACCCCTGGCATTTCGATACATGAGTGGAAATGAAATAACCACCGCTGCGATCACAGTCGCACTAAAGCTAAATGCGATGCGAATGCCAAATGCACTCATAAAAAATTTTCCTATAGGTTGATTTACGCCAAAGATCATCAACAAGAAAAATCCAGCTACTGTAGGTGGTAAAACCATAGGCAAAGTAAAGATTCCGTCAAAGACCATTTTCAAAGCTTCGCTCTTTCTTGAATAAATCCACCATGCCGCCAGTAAACCAAGAATAAATATGATTACTATTGTGATACTTGCCGTTTTTAAAGATATCCAGATTGGAGTTAAATCTAAATTACTTCCTTGCGCACTCACTCGCTTCACCCTTCATAATTTCTAAACCATGTTTTAATGGTCCTAAAATAATATCTAGACTTTCCTTTACTGCCTTAGGACTTCCTGGCAAGTTAATAATCAAAGTCTGATTTCTTAATACACTTGCACCACGAGACAACATGGCCTTATTTGTATATTTCATCGATTCATAGCGCAATGCTTCACTAATACCTGGAACATTTCTTGTCATAACTTTCATTGTGGCTTCTGGCGTCACATCACGAATACTAAGTCCGGTACCTCCGGTTGTAAGAATCAAATCATTTTGGCAACGATCACTTAAATTGATGAGTTGCGAAACAATTTCATTTTCATCATCTGCAATCACTGTCACACTTGTCACATTGTATCCATGTTCTGTCATGATCTTTTCAATTAATGGACCACTCTCATCTTTTCTTTGTCCAGTACTTGCCTTATCACTTAATGTCAATACGGCTACACGCATTCTAGAATCTTTATTTTCAATGACTTCAACGGTATCTCCAACGCAAATATGTCCACCATGTATTACACGCGTAAATACTCCTAGATGAGGCATAATACATTGCCCAACTTGATGATAGATTGGACAATGTGAATGACAGCTTTTGCCTATTTGCGTCAGTTCTAGTAATACATCGCCAATCTTAAATTGTGTTCCTACTGGATAACTTGTGAATTCAATACCTGATACAAGTAAGTTCTCGCCAAAGGCACCATCCTCCACATCAGCTCCTTTAGCCTTAAATTCTTCACGCTTTTCATAAGATAATAAAGAAACTTGGCGATGCCATTTACCCGCATGCGCATCATTTTCTAATCCATGATTCTCAATAATATCAATATCTTGAACCGGATGTTTTTCTGTTCCTTTTTGTTCACTAATACAAATAGCTTTAATTATTCCTTCCATACAAAATCTCCACTTTTTCCACCTGATTTAGAAACCAAATGTATATTTTTGATTTCCATATCTTTACTTACAGCTTTACACATGTCATAAATTGTCAGAAGACAAACATTTACACCTGTCAAAGCTTCCATTTCTACACCCGTTTTTCCATTACACTTCACGGTACAGTAGGCATAGATCAAACAATTTGCTCTATCAACATCAAAATCAATATTCACCTTATTAATCATTAAAGGATGACATAAAGGAATTAACTCACTCGTCTTTTTTACACCCATAATTCCGGCAATACGAGCTACACCTAATACATCTCCTTTTTTCATGTCACTCTGCTCAATTTTATGTAGAATTTCTTCATTTACCAATATACTTCCAACCGCACAAGCACTTCTTGAAGTAACATCCTTTTCACTTACATCCACCATGCGTGCATTTCCATGTTCATCAAAATGTGTTAATTCCATTTTAACCTCCAATTTCATTCATCACCGTCGACGAATGTTCTTCTTCAAAATGATGTTCCTTAGGCTTCTTGAATATCCATTCTTTCATCACTTTTTCTAGTTCTTCCAAATCATTTAGATAAGGTTTTAAATCCACTCCATCACTATGGAATAAACATAATTTCAATCGTCCTACACTACTTAAGCGTATACGATTGCATTCACTACAAAATTTATTATGTAAAGCTTCAATAAAACCAATGTATCCCTGAAACTCTGGTATTGTATAATAGTGGGCTGGTCCATTACCTAACTTTTTATCATACGCATTTAACGTATAATTCTTTTGCACATATTCAATTAATTCATTCATTTTTGTGTTTCGATCACTATTTTTTAATGGCATCAATTCAATGTATCGCAACGCAATCTTTTTATCTTTGATGAGTTCTAACATAGATTCAAACCGAGAAAGCGAAAATAGATTGTCCACAACACAATTCACTTTCACAAAGATTCCAATCTGATAGGCATATTCTAGATTTGAAAGAACCTTCTTCAAATTGTTCTTTTTACATATCTTTAAATATTCAGATTCATCGAGTGTATCAATTGAAAAGTTAATACAATCAAGCCCTATTTTTTTTAGTTCATCTAAATCTGTAAAAGAAAATAAACTTCCATTGGTTGTGAGAGTTACTTGTTCAACTCCATCCAATTCTTTTAACCTACGAATGAAGTCAATATAGCCTTTACGAAGTGTGGGTTCTCCACCCGTGATTTTAAATCGAGTGATTCCTAAAGTAATGGCACATCTACAAATATCTAAAAGTTGTTCATACGTCAATATATCTGAATGACAAAGATGTTTTGAAATGTCTGGCTTGCAGTAGTAACAAGCATAGTTACATCTGTCAGTTAATGAGATTCGCATATAATTTATATTTCGACCAAATGAATCTTGCATAAAATCCTTTCCGTTATTCTCGAGCGAGAATAACCAACTGATTCAATTTTATCATTGAATTCACATTTTATCTACTTTAAAATGAAATTATGAAACGATGTACGTGGTGTAATCTAAACAATCCAAAATATATTGAATATCATGATTATGAATGGGGAAAACTGAATACAGATGAAAAATATCTATTTGAAATGTTGATACTTGAATCTTTTCAGGCAGGTCTTAGTTGGCAGTGTGTTCTAAATAAAAGAGAAGCTTTTAAAGAGGCTTATGAAGACTTTGACATTGATAAAGTGATTGAATTTGATGAAGAAAAAGTAGAACAATTAAGAAACAATCCTAATATCATTCGTAACAAATTAAAGATCAAAGCGAGTATTTCAAATGCGAAGATTTTTAAATCCATTCAAGAAGAGTATCAAACTTTTTATAATTATTTATGTACTTTTACACATGGAAAGATTATTTATGAAACAGGAAAAACTACATCGACTCTTTCAGATTCCATATCAAATGATTTAAAAAAAAGAGGCATGAAGTTTGTAGGAAGTACCATTATATACTCCTATCTTCAAGCCATCGGTGTGATTTATTCTCACGAAAAAGATTGTTTCTTATACAAAGACTAATCCCATGTTTTCCAAACACTTGGTTCGTAGCCTACTGTCGCCAATTTGCCGTTACGCACGATTGGCGTTTTTAATATGTGCTGATTGAGATACACTTTATCTTCTTTATTTGCCAAGTAATTCAACATTGTCAATAATTCTTTATCCTTAGCCTTTGGATCGATCATGGAATCAATGCCAACTTGTCTAAGCACACTCTCAAATTCTTTCTTACTCATTTCTTTTTCGTCTAAATTAATAAACTGAAACTTAATATTTCTTTCTTTAAAATAGCGTTGTGCTTTCTTTGTATCAAAGCATTTGTTTTTCCCAAAAATCTGTATATTCATCGCATTAACCTCTCTACCCTTTTTTGTACTTCATCATATAGTGCCTCAATCTCAAATCCCACATGAAAGTGTCCATCTTCATATAGAATTTTACCATTGACCATAGTACATTTTACATTGGATTTAGATCCACTGTATACAATATTTTTTGCGACATTGTTAATTGGCTGCATATTCGGTTGATGTAGATCTAAAATAATTAAATCTGCCAACTTTCCAACTTCTAAGACACCACAATTTAAATGTAAAGCTTTCGCCGCATTCACCGTTGCCATTTTCAACACTTCATAAGCATCAACTGCAGAAGCATCCTTCTCTTTATATTTAGCTAGTCCTGTCACTAAAAACATCTCTCTAAACATATCCAGACAATTATTACTGGCTGGCCCATCCGTTCCTAAACATACATTGATATTTCGTTGAAGCATCGATTGGATTGGAGCTATACCACTAGCTAGTTTTAGATTGGATGCTGGATTTGTGATGACATTCAAATGTTTTTTGGCGAATAAATCTAAATCATGCGCGCTCATCTGTACGCAATGAAAGGCTCCACCACCATAGTCATATACACCTAGATCACATAAGTATTCAACAGGACTGCGTCCCGTCTTTTCTTTGCATGTATTAACTTCATATTCTGTTTCACTTAAATGTGTATAAACTGGCGCTTTATATTTATGAGATAATGCTGCAACTTGTTGAATTTTTTCTTTTGAATTGGTATATTCATGACTAAAACCTAGTATATAAGAAATCAAACTATTTTTTTGATTATATGCATTGAAGCAACGTTCTACATCTTCTACAGATAGACAAAAATCATTAACCGCACCACATAATACCGTTCGATAATTCATATCAAGACTTGCATGTACAATTGCTTCAGGATTTAAATACATGTCAAAATTTGTAGTGATTCCACTCGTTAGATATTCTAATATCGCAACTTTTGAAAAGAAATAAATATCTTCTTGTGTTAGTTTTTCCTCAATCGGAAATACCTTTTCATTTAGCCATTGCTGCAAAGGCATATCATCGGCCATTGATCTTAAAAAAGTCATTCCAGAATGAGTATGCGCATTAATAAATCCTGGCATAATTAGATTCTGGTGTACATCTATTTCTCGGTCAAAACAAAAAGTAGAAGTTTTCACTTTTCCTACATATATAATCTTATTATCTTCTATCCAGACTTCCCCTGAAAAAACATCAAAATCCTTCATTGTCAGTATACGTGCATTATAAAAACGAGTACGCATAGGCATTCCTTCTTTCTGATTTAATCATCCCACAAATGGAATCAAAAAAAAAGAAATAACTTTTGATTATTTCTTCTTAAAAATCGATTTTATTAATTCGATAATCGCAACCACAAGCAGGAATATAAAGGACATCGCAAAATAGCCGACCAAGCCTGCCAAAATATCATTGAAGTCCATTTCGCCTGTATGCGAATACCATTGGCCTATTTCAATCGCAAATGTGATGACTACAAGTACAGTAAATACATAGAACCAACTAATTAAAACAGTTAAATTCTTTTTAGCCATCCACTTAAATAGTGGATAAATCACAAGAAGCATTCCGATACCCAACAAGCCAATAATCAAGAAGTGAAGTTGCTTATCAGATAATTGTGCTTCAAATGAGTCATTCATACTCAAGAAATAGGTATGTGTCTTATAGATGATGTCAATCAATAAGTCGACAATCTTTTTTAAAGTTGAAGTACTATCTGTCATGCGAGCATTATACATGATATCGTTCGATATTTCAAATTCCGAAAAATTATACTATTATTGTGTTAAGGAGAATTTTTTATTATGAAATACGATTTTACAACTCTTTTAAATCGAAAAGGACACGATGCCCTTGCCCTTGATGTTCTACCTATTAAAGATGTAGAGGTAGATCCAAACTTTTCTACAATCCCTATGTGGGTTGCAGATATGAACTATCCTGTTTTTGAAAATATTCAAAAACAAATGATTGAAAGAATCAACGAGCCTCACTTTGGATATTTTGAAATGCCAGAAGATTACTATAAAGCCATTCAATTCTGGCAAAAAGAAACACATGGCATAGATGTGGAAAAAGAGGCTATCGGATATGAAAATGGTGTTCTTGGTATTTTATCCAGTGCACTTGAGGCTTTTAGTGCTAGTGGCGAACCCATTTTAGTGCAGTCACCATGTTATATTGGGTTTATTCACACATTGAATAATTTAGGAAGAAAAATTATTGATAGTCCGTTAAAGAAAGAAGATAACTGGGCTATGGATTATGAAGATATTGAAAAGAAGATTATCAAACATAATATCCATTTTGCGATTTTCTGTTCCCCACACAATCCAACGGGAAGAGTATGGAAAAAAGAAGAAATCCAGAAATTTATGGATATCTGTAAAAAACATGATGTTTTAGTCTTTAGCGATGAAATCTGGTCCGATCTAGTACGTAAAGAAAACACACATATTCCTACACAATCTGTAAGTGAAGATGCCAAGAAAAGGACGATTGCGGCTTATGCACCAAGTAAAACTTTCAATCTTGCTGGTTTAGTTGGCTCTTATCATATTGTATATGATAAATATCTTCGTGATCGATTAAATAAACAAGCCTCTTTATCTCACTACAATTCACCTAACATATTAAGTGTTCATGCTCTTATGGGTGCTTATTGTAAAGAGGGATTGGATTGGGTCAATGAATTAAATGAAGTCATTTCGAATAATATAGATTATGCACTTGATTTTATCCACAACAATTTCAAAGGTATTGAAGTCATTAAGCCAGAAGGAACGTATATGTTGTATCTAGATTGCACAAAGTATTTAGATACACATGATATCACGATGGATGAACTTTTAAAGAAAGGTGTTCACTATGGTGTATGTTGGCAAGATGGCCGTCCATTTATGAATCCAAATACGATTCGAATGAATTTAGCTTTACCAACAATTTTAGTGGAAGAAGCATTTTCTCGCTTAAGGAAATTTGTTTTTTAATGAAAGAAAGAGGAATCTGGTTATGAAAAGTACAACCAAAAAATTAGTATCTTGCGCTTTATGTATCGCCCTAGGCGTATTACTTCCAATGGCCTTTCACGTGATTCCAAATGGAGGTAGTGTATTTTTACCAATGCACATTCCTGTATTGATTTGTGGATTATTTTGTGGAGCTTTCTATGGTTTGACATGCGAAATTATTACACCATTTCTTTCAAGTATGACAACAGGAATGCCTCCAGCTATGATTTTGCCTCAAATGATGATTGAACTAGCTGTATATGGTTTAGTTACTGGTTTGTGTGAAAAACACATTAATTTAAAAAACGAAATGTCCAAATTATACATAAGTTTAATTATTGCGATGCTTGCAGGAAGAATTGTGAATGGCTTAATCAACACATTTGTACTAAGTACACAAGGCTATACACTATCTGTATTTATGACGGCAAGCTTTATCACTTGCCTTCCTGGAATCATCATTCAATTGATCATCGTTCCAATTTTAGTTCGTATCCTAAATAAAACAGTAGCCTAGGCTACTGTTTATTTCATTTCAATCAACTCGTATTCTCGATTTCCCAAACCAATCTTTTGAGCATGTTCTAAACAAGATTTCCATTCCGATTCAGGCGTAGAATTTGTGAAGTGGTCATGATGATCACAGAAATTTGGATCATGTAGATGTCTATCTAATTGGGATCCTGGCATTGGTTTTGCCTTCATACATAAATCTACACAGGCTTGATCTAGGGCAAGTGGATCAAAAGATGCTAGCATTCCAATATTTGGTAAAATTGGTAAATCATTTTCGGCATGACAATCACAGTTTGGTGAAACATCCACAATTAAAGAAATATGGAAGTTAGGACGTCCATCCACAACGGCTTTTGTGTATTCAGCCATACGCTTATTCAACAATTCATTCGCATTATAGTTATTGAAGGAGATCGCATCAAAGTTACATGCCCCTAAACAACGTCCACATCCAACACAGTTTGTTTCATTAATATGCATCTTATGTGTTGTTTCATCATATTCCAATCCATTATTCGCACATTCTTTAAAGCATTGTTTACAACCACGACATAGCTTTTCATCAACATGTGGAGTACCTGAACAATGTTGTTCTTTTTTACCTGCACGCGAACCACATCCCATACCAATATTTTTAATGGTTCCACCAAAGCCTGTTGATTCATGTCCTTTAAAGTGTGTCAAAGAAATAAAGACATCGGCATCCATAATTGCACGACCTATTTTAGCTGTTTGACAATATTCTCCACCAGCGACTGGCACTTCAATATCATCCGTTCCTTTTAGTCCATCTCCTATCAAAATTGGACATCCCACAGTTAATGGTGTAAAGCCATTTTGCCAGGCACACTCCAAATGTTCCAAAGCATTTTTTCTTGATCCTGGATACATTGTATTACAATCGGTTAAAAATGGTTTTCCCCCTAATTCTTTTACCACATCCACAATGGTACGTGCATAATTTGGGCGTAAATATGCAATGTTTCCTAATTCTCCAAAATGCATTTTGATTGCGACAAACTTTCCATCTAAATCCAAATTGGCAATTCCTGCTTTCTTAGCCAACAATTGCAGTTTTGTAGGTAGGCCCTCACCTAATTTACGGGTATGAAAATCTGTATAGTATACTTTAGATTTTTCCATCGAATATCACCTCAATTTTATTTTACATTTTCCCAAAAAATGATACAATGCAAAAAATGAAAAAAAGGAAGTGTGATTATGAAAGAATTATCAAAAAGAACCAAGACATTTACGGATTCTGTAATTCGAAGAATGACTCGAATCGCAAATGAATATGATGCGATCAATCTATCGCAGGGATTCCCTGATTTTGATCCACCAAAAGAAATATTGAATCGACTAGAACAAGTTGCTCATGAAGATTATAACCAATATGCGATTACTTGGGGTGCCCAAAACTTTAGAGACGCCTTAGCTAAGAAACAATCAAAATATATGAATCTAGATTTAGATTCAAGCAAGAACATCGTTGTCACTTGTGGAAGTACCGAAGCTATGATGGCAGCCATGATGAGTGTTTGTGATCCAAACGATAAAGTGATTGTTTTCTCTCCATTCTATGAAAACTATGGGGCGGATTCCATCCTCTGTGGTGCCAATCCAATCTATGTTCCTTTACATCCACCTGTATTCAACTTTGATAAAGAAGAATTAGAAAATGCGTTTAAACAAAATCCGAAAGCATTGATTTTATGCAATCCAAGTAATCCTTGCGGAAAAGTGTTCTCAAAAGAAGAATTGGAATATATCGCATGTCTTGCCGTAAAATATGATACGTATGTGATTACGGATGAAGTTTATGAACACATTGTATATGCACCATACAAACATACATATTTTGCCTCTTTACCTGGTATGTTTGAAAGAACCATTTCTTGTAGCTCCCTATCTAAAACGTATTCCATTACAGGATGGCGTTTAGGCTATTGTATTGCCCCAGAAAATATCATCGAACAAATCAAGAAAGTACATGACTTTTTAACCGTTGGTGCGGCAGCTCCACTTCAAGAAGCAGCTGTAGTAGGACTTGAATTTAGTGATGCTTATTATGATGAACTACAAAAGCTATATACACATAAGAAAGATCTATTCCTCAATGGCTTAAAAGAATTGAACATTCCGCATACAGAACCTCAAGGAGCTTACTATGTCATGGTCGATATCAGTGAGTTTGGATATGATTCTGATTTAGACTTCTGTGTAGACCTGATTAAAAACGTAGGTGTGGCGGCAGTTCCTGGATCTAGTTTCTTTAAAGAAGAGGAAAATCGCTATATTCGTTTCCACTTTGCGAAAAAAGATGAAACTTTACTTGCCGCATTAAATCGATTAAAAGATATGCGTGCAAAAATGCCTTATAAGAAAACCGTTGGGTAGTAATCCGACGGTTTTATCTTTTATCACAATTACTCACGAATTTTAAAAATGTTCAATACACATATTTAACGAAATTCACAAATGTTTATCTGTATATTTTAACGAAAATGAGAAATGTTTCATTAAAACATTTCGGTGATTCCGTTGTGACTTTCAAAAAGCCAATTTCTTCCATTAAAAGTTCACTATTTTTCCACTATATTTCCTTTATTTATCATCACATGAAAAAAAGACTCACCGAAGTGAGCCATTTATTAAAATTGAGATTTAGGATTCTTACCAAGAATAAAATCACGAATATCTGAACATAATTCATGAACATTATCTTCACCAAGATAAATCATATGTCCACTTTGGTATCCTTTCCAGAATACACGATCTTTTGGTAGTCCAGCATGATCCATTGTGTGCCATGCATATCCAAATTCAGTACATAAATCAAACCATCCATTCGCAAAGAATGCTCGCATTCCTGGTCTTCGCGTCATTGCATAACGCAATTCTTCTGCGGTTGTACCTTTCTTTTCTTCTTTATCCCAATGCATATAATAATCAGTTCCTGGAATAAAGTTACGGTCTAATTTTACATTTAATTTTGGAAGTAGATCTCCTGTAAATGCAGCATAGAAGAATGTATCGTAACGATCGGCTGTCGCATCATCCCACAATGCCTTTTTGATTTCATCTTGTTCAGGCTCTAATAATGGACGAGTCACACGACCATCATAACGAGATACAGCTTTTCCTTTTGTCTTTAATACTTCTTGACGATAGTCATCATCATCAATTTTTAAGCCATGACGAATCAAGTATTCTCTAGAAACACCTGTATAATAACTTACTTTTTCTAAGATATGTTCTTTTTCTTCTTCCGAAATGGCTTCTCCTTTATAAAGTGCAAGTACATAATCATGGTCTGCGAAAGCCTTTGCTTCTTTCACAAAGTCTTCTACACTTTGATCGGTTGGATGATTGTGATACCAGTTTACACCTGCATATGTAGGAAATCCCAATACACTTGTTTCAACAGGTAAGCCTTCACCAAAGTATTTACCTACAGTAACCGTATTTCCAATGAACACAATACCATCAAAGGCAATACCATAGCCTCTTTCTCTTCCCATTGTGGCAGCAATTCCAGCAGCCACCGCACTACGAGTACATCCATAACTTTCACCACATAAATATTTTGGTGACAAGCCACGATTATAGCGGCGAACCCAAGCTTCAAGAACTGTCAATAGAGCTTCTGCATCTTGTTCAATGCCAAAGAAATCTTTCTTCTTACTTTCATCAATCAATACACCATATCCGGTTCCAACAGGATCAATCAATACGATATCCGCAATATCAATCAAACAGTCTGGATTATCAATGACTTTATAAGGTCCAAAAGCACTTTCACGATCCACCTCATCATACTGCATACGACGCGTTCCTAGAAAACCTGCATGAACATACATACAACTTGATCCAGGACCTCCATTATACGCAAAGACAACAGGACGATTAGCTGTATCTTCTACATCGCTTCTAAAATAGGCATACGTAAAAATCGATGCGACTGGATTTCCATCTGGTCCATAGATGACATTGTCTTCGCAAATTGTATGATATGGAATTTCTTTTCCTGACAATGTAATTTTTCCATCCGACTCAAAACGAGCGGGTTTAAAAGTATCTGGTTTAAAGCTTTCAGTTTTATACATAATTCGTTTCCTCCACAATAATTCCATTATAGAACGTAGTGAAAAATAGTCAATGTAAATTATTACATTTTTGTAAATATAAATGAAAAGAGAGAAACTATCCATTTCCCTCTTCATCATATGTATCTAAAAAGTGATGTCTTGCATAATCATCCTTATAGGCAATCACGGTTTTAAGACTTACATTTTCTACACTCTTAAAAATATTTTGTTCTACAAACGGATTGACTTTCTTCAATTCCTTGATTAAGTTTTTCATTTCTAAACGCTTTGACTTAGATTGTGTTAAACATGTTTCATTGGCACAAGCCTGAGTGAATTTGCACGCACACTGAATGAAATACAGATTGTTGTGTTTAGCCCAAGCCTTAATATCATCTTCATGAATCAAGTATAGTGGTCGAATGACTTCCATACCCTTAAAGTTATTTGAATGTAACTTTGGCATCATCGTTTGAATTTGTCCCCCATAAAGCATCGACATTAAAATGGTTTCAATCACATCATCATAATGGTGTCCCAACGCTATTTTATTACACCCTAAATTCTTAGCATAGTTATATAAATGACCTCTTCGCATTCTTGCACATATATAACATGGATTCTTTTCAATATTAAAAACATTGTCAAAAATATCACTCTCAAAGATTTCAATTGGAATATTTAGTTTTTTGGCATTCTTTTCAATAACCTCGCGATTTTCTTTTGAATAGCCTGGATCCATCACGATATATTTCACATCAAAATGAACCGGTGAATGTTTATGCAGTTCTTGAAAACATTTTGCCATCAACATCGAATCTTTTCCACCCGAAATACATACCGCAATGTAATCGCCTTCTTTGACAAGCTCATAATCACGGATAGCCTTCGTAAATTTTGACCAAATCTTTCTTCGATACGTTTTAATAATACTTCTTTCGACTTGTGCACAAAAATCATCCGACACATTTGTGTTCATCTTATCCATAACGATTGAAACATACCCACCATCTACACTATACGCTTCATATTTTTCCTGCAATTTTTGTGCAACAATATCACTGACATAGCCTTGCGCGCAAACGACAATAATCTTCTTAGTTGAATCAAATTCTTTGGATAAAACACTTTCTCCACTTAATACAATACTGTTCTCGATTGGATTTTTAAAGGCTTCTTCGGCATCACGAATATCAATTAAGATATATTCTTCTTTATTTAATTGTTTTAATTGTTCTACTGAAATTTTCATGAGACTATTCTAACATAATATTGAATTTTTGGATGAAAAAGCGCAAAATATGGACAAAAAAAGGAAGTTTGATTATGACACAAGATATGACACAAGGCAAAATCATGCCTATGCTAGTTCACTTTACCATTCCCTTAGTATTGGGCAATCTATTCCAATTAACATATAATGCCGTTGACAGTATTATTGTAGGGCACTTTGTTGGAAAAGAAGCTTTGGCCGCAGTCGGAATTTGTAATCCGATCACGACATTATTCATCCTATTTCTAAATGGACTTTGTATGGGCGCAAGCATATTGATTGGCATGTATTATGGGGCTAAAGATGAAAAAAAACTTGCTCGTCAAATGAGCACAACCATGCTTGCAGGACTTGTATTTTCACTTGTATTAACACTGATCTGCATATTTTTTTCACCACAAATTCTTAAATTTATGCAGGTAGATTCATCCATTTTCAACATGACTACTACCTATCTCCAAATCATCTTTGCCGGTTTAGTCTTTACTTTTTTATACAACTTTTTTGCGAGTACACTACGCGCTTTAGGCGACAGTAAATCACCCCTATATTTCTTAATTATCAGTTCCATTTTAAATATCTTTGGAGACTTATTCTTTGTGGTTGTTTTACATGCAGGAAGTAAAGGATGTGCCATTTCTACCGTGATTAGCGAAGCTTTATGTTGCCTATTCTGTATTCTATATATACAAAAGAAAGTGCCACTTCTACAACTGGGTAAAAAGTGGCTGGTATTTGATATTTCATTATTAAAACGCACCATTGCGTATGGCTGGGCAAGTGCTATGCAGCAGGCGACTGTGCAACTAGGAAAGCTTGGTATTCAAATGATTGTCAATACGATGGGTGTATCGGTTGTAGCTGCCTTTACGGCCGTCAATCGAATTGATGACTTTGCGTATACCCCGGAACAAAACATTGCTCACTCTATGACAGCTTTAATGGCACAAAATAATGGTGCCGGAAAGAAAAATCGTATGCAGGAAGGATTTTGTTGCGGAATGGTTTTAGAATTCATCTACGGTATATTTATCTTTCTAGTATGTTTTATCTTCGCAAAACCATTGATGTGTCTATTTGTACAAGATGAAGAAGTTATTATGCATGGAGTGACTTATCTACATTTAATTTCCATCATGTATATTCTTCCTGCCTTCACCAATGGAATCCAAGGCTTTTTTAGAGGGATTGGCGATTTAAAAATTACGCTCATTTCAAGTCTAGTGAATATGACAGTTCGAGTTATTGTAGCTGCGCCACTTGTATTTAGCTTACATCTAGGCATCGAAGCTTTACCATACTCCTATCTAGCTGGATGGATTGGTATGTTGATGGCTGAACTTCCATTGCTTATTCGCACATACAAAGCTTATGAATAAGACTTGTGTATAATTTACACAAGTTTTTTGTTTTCCTTTTATATAAAGCATTTATTACAATTCGCACTATTTTTCCAACCCATATTTTTGTATTTTATCCACTTTTCAAACCTTTTTTATGCCATTTTTAACAACTTTTCCAACTTTTTGATTCAATTATTTAGAAAACTTTAAGATTTATCACCAAAGTTAATTAATATTTATTCGTTATATTAATCATGGTGATACTTTATGACAAATAAAAACATACAAAACATAACACACTTTGGACTGATCCTTATGATTCTTATTTGCGTTTATTTCTTTTCACAAGGATACTTCACAAATCCACAGCTTCTACAAGCTACACTATCTAAGACAGGAATTTTGGCACCCCTACTTTTTATTCTTCTACAAATCATTCAAGTAATCATTCCTATTATTCCAGGCGGTGCATCAAGTGCCTTGGGTATTACAGCCTTTGGAGCAGTCAATGGATTTATATATAACTATATAGGTATTTGTATCGGATCCATATGTATCTTTTTACTTGTTCGTAAATATGGTCAAAGAATCATTCTAAAATTATGTAAAAAGAAAGATTACGACAAATATATGAAGTATACATATGATCAAAAAAAATTTGATACCTTCTTTATGTTAGCTATCTTCTTACCTTGTGCACCCGATGATCTCTTGTGTATGCTTGCAGGACTGACACATATGTCACTCAAAAAATTTGTCTGGATCATTCTTTTGGGTAAACCCTTATCTTTGATTGCCTATTCTTATGGTCTTACGCAATTGTTTCAAATTATCGAAAGGTGGTTATAATTATGTTATACATTGGAATATTATGTGCATGCATTGGATTTTATTTACATTATTAAAAGGAGAACTTTATGGAACATACAATATTAGTGGTAGAAGACGAACAAGGGATTCGTGAAGCCATCGGAATTTATATGAAGAATCAAGGATACAATGTGATTCTTGCCGCAAATGGAAAAGAAGGCTTAGAGAAGATTGAAACAAACGATATTCATTTAGCCATCGTAGATATTATGATGCCTGTTATGGATGGCATTTCTATGGTCATGGAAGCAAGAAAACATCATGACTTTCCGATTCTATTTTTAAGTGCAAAAAGTGAAGATATCGATAAAATCACAGGTTTAAATATTGGTGCCGATGACTATATCACCAAGCCATTTCAAAGTATGGAGCTAGTCGCAAGAGTGCGTTCGCATTTAAGAAGATATGAACAAATCTTAAATCTAAAAAATGAGACAAAGAACGAAGATGAGTATATGATTGGTGATCTTGTTTTAAATAATACGACAAAAAGAGTGACGTTAAATTCAAAGGATATTAAATTAACGCCAAAAGAGTTTGATATTTTAAAACTATTGATTTCGCACCCTGGACAAGTCTTTTCTAGCCAACAAATCTATGAATTGGTATGGAAAGAAGAAGCTATCAACACGGAAACGATTATGGTTCATATTCGTAAATTACGTGAAAAGATTGAGGCCAACCCTAAAAAGCCAATCTACATCAAGGTTGTATGGGGGCAGGGCTATAAAATGGAGAATATACAATGAAAAAGAAGAATATATTTTTAACAATACTATGTGCTTTATGCATCATTAGTTCTTGTATAGTGACAAGTTTTTATCCAAATGTTTCAACGGCTACTCCAACAAAGCTTCCTGAAACTTTAGAGCAGAATCTTACAGCTTTTATTCTTGCTAAAAAATTGGAACAAGATCCAAAGTATGAATATATTACTTTTGAAAAAGATACACCGGAAGATATTCAAAAGGATATAAAAAAAGGGTTAGACTCATCTTTATCTAGCGCAAAAAACATTTTTGAGAATGATCCAAACTTCTTTTATACGTGTGATGTAAACAATAAAATCACTTCAAAACAATTTGATGTGAATATCAAGAAAAAAGATACTCGATATTATGAGACATTAGATTCTGATACTCTAAATGCGACGGATGATATTGTGAATCTTATTAACTATAACAGTGAAAAGTATTATGAATACTGTAGTGGTACATATTATTGTGATGGAGAACCATTTCCAGGCTATACACTTCATATGCCAAGTGATGTCGTATTAACATTCTATATTCCAGCTGTTTTAAATTATGATAATACAAGTCTAATTGACTTCCTAGATTTAGATGCCGATCAATACGCCTATTTCTTTATGACAGCCTTCTTGATTTGTAGTGCCATTATCGCCCTATATGTCTTTCTTAATAAATATGCGTATGAAAAGGAAGCCTATATCTTTAGAAATGTGAATCACTGGTTATTTGAACCTGCATTCATCTTGTTTCTAACAATTGATGCCCTACTAGCTAGTGGTACATACATATTAACAACTTATTCGATTGAAGGTACATTCTTACACATTCTAAATCGTTATCACATTGAATTGAGTCAACCTATCGTATATGGAGTGAACATTCTTGCGTGGTCTATCACCTTATTCTTTATTGGTTTATCCGTATATTGGTTAAAATGTCAATTTACAACATCGGTTAAAGACTGGTTCTTTCATAAAACATGGATTGGGAAATTCATTCTTTATTTCTCAAATAAAGTGGAAGGAATTATTTCAACCGATTTATCGGATGAAATCCTTAAAAAGTATATTATTTTCTCAATATGTCTGATTTTGATTCTTGCGTTTATATCATTGCTTAACATTCCATTCTTCTCTTTCTTTATCGTCGTTACAGCATTAATTGGCATTAGTGTTGTGGGCTATAAGAAAATCAAAAATGTGCAAAGTCAATACCAAGACATATTACATATTACTGAAGATCTATCGAGTGGTAATTTTGAGAATATTAAGCCTGCAGATTCTGGTTTATTCCAATCTTTAAATAATAATATCTATCAAATTAAGGATGGTTTTGAACAAGCTGTAAAAGAACAAGTACAATCACAGAATCTCAAGACAGAATTGATTTCAAATGTATCACATGATTTAAAAACACCATTAACAGGTATTAAAAATTATGTAGAGTTATTAAATGATCCTAGTATTAGTGAAGAAGATAAAAAGAGTTATTTAGAACGATTGAATCAATATACAGATCGTTTAAGTATTCTAATTACAGATTTGTTTGAAGTATCTAAAGCCAATAGTGGTAATATTGATTTAGAATATTCTGATATTAACATCATTGAATTCATGGAGCAGGTATGTGCAGAAAATGAAGAGCTTCTACAAGCTAAAAATCTTCAGCTTGTGACAAATCTTCCAGAAAAAGAAATTCATGTATGTTTGGATGGAAATAAGACGTATCGTATTTTTGAAAACTTATTTACCAATATTTCTAAGTATGCTCTTGAAAACACACGTGTATTCTTGGATGTAAAAGACATTGGTAATTCGGTTATGATCATAATGAAAAACACTTCGAAAGAACCGCTTGATTTTGATAGCGATATTACCGAACGTTTTGTGCGTGGCGATAAATCAAGGCATGAAGCTGGCAGCGGTCTAGGTCTTGCGATTGTTAAGAGTTTTACCGAAGTACAAAATGGCACATTTATGATTGAAACAGATGGGGATCTCTTCAAATCCATTCTAAGTTTTCATAAATCCTAAAATATGTAGAATTCTACAGAAAAAATGATTGTAGATAAAATAAAGTGGTCAAAAATCCTAAAGTAAAGGATACAGGCCACTTTTTATCTGTGTATCATTAATTTATAGTCAGAAAAAATGTAGAATTCTACAAAAAAAATGATTATAAATTGAATTATTCTTTAAATCATTTTAAAATGTAATCAGAAAAAGTGTAGAATTCTACAAAAAAGGTGATCAAAATGATAAAAAGAACTAAATACTTAAATCAACTTATCGCATTAAAGAACAACGGGTTTCCAAAAGTCATAACTGGACCAAGAAGAACTGGTAAATCCTATTTGTTGCATGAAATATTCACCGATTATCTTATAGAAAATAATGTACCTGAAGAAAATATAATTCTTATTGAACTTGATGATGATAAGAATGCCCATTTAAGAAATCCCATTGAGCTAGGAAAGTATGTACGTTCTATCACTAAAGATAAGAGTGACTGTTACGTCATTTTAGATGAGATTCAACGTGTTTTTACAATTGTTAATCCTGCATTAACAGGTGGAAAAATCAAATTAGCCAAAGCGAAAGATACAGAAACCATCTCTTTTGTTGATGTTGTATTAGGACTTTCTCATGAAAAAAACATAGACCTTTATATTACTGGATCCAATTCAAAAATGTTGTCAACCGACATTGTGACAGAATTTAGAGACAAGGCTAGCCAAATCCATATGCATCCATTATCTTTTGAAGAGTTTTACAGTTATAGACAAGGTTCTAAAACAGATGCCTTATATGAATATATGCAGTATGGTGGCATGCCACTTGCAGTGCTATCTGATGAAAATTCAAAGAAACAATATTTAAAAGGATTATTTGAAACAACCTATTTCAAAGATATTATTGAACATAATAAGCTAAAGAAAACAGAAAACTTAGATGAACTCTGTACCATTCTTAGTGATTTGACAGGCGAATTGTTGAATTCTAAGAAATTATCAAATACATTTAAAAGTGTTAAACATGAAAACATTGATGCACAAACAATTGAAAAATATATTCAATATTTTAAGGATGCCTTCATTCTCCAAGAAGCGAATCGCTATGACATTCGTGGAAAGAAAGAAATTGGTGCTTTAAGAAAATACTATTTTGTGGATACAGGTTTAAGAAATGCACGATTAAATTTTGCGTATCCCGATGAGGGACAATTGTTAGAAAATATTGTGTACAATGAACTCATATATAATGGATATACCATTAATGTTGGAACTTTCGATACAGTTGAAAAAAATAAAGAAGGTAAATCCGTTCGAAAAACAAATGAAATTGATTTTTTTGCGCAAAAAAATGAACGTAAATATTACATTCAAATTTCAACAGATATCTCAAATTCTGAAACTCGAAACCGAGAAATTCGTCCTTTCATTAAATTAAATGATCAAATTCAAAAAATATTGGTAGTAAATCGACCTTATAAAGCCATGATGGATGAAGAAGGTTTTATAACTATTGGTGCCAGTGAATTTTTATTGAATTTCATCAAATAATAAGATCCAATCGGATCTTTTATTTTGGCACACTTACCAGCAAATCGATATTTCCTTTGACTGAATATCTTTTTATATGACTAGTAACGATAAAGCCAATGCCTGCTTGAATATCATAATCTTTTCCATCAATATGTAAGATTCCATTTCCACTTAATGGTAAGCATAAGGAATAAGAAGGATTTTTGATCTGAATTTCATTTTGAATCTTGTATCGAGTCACACTAAAATACTTTTCATTCACATATTCAATGACTTCATTTCCTTCTAACATCGTAACTGTTGGATGCACATCTGATTCAATATGCGGTATATTTGTGACTTCAATAGCCTTATCAATATGTAGTTCTCGCATATTCCCATTCGCATCTTTTCTGTCATAATCATAAATACGATATGTGACATCACTGGATTGTTGCACTTCAGCCATCATTAACTTTCCTTCAATACCATGAATGGTTCCTGCAAGCGTATAGACAAATTCATTTGTGTGTACCGATTTTCGAACAAATAAAGTATCCCAAGCTTTTTCTTCAATAGCCTTTCTAAACTCTTCCTTTGTCTTGGCACTATGTCCACGAATGATTTTAGTGCCTTCTTCCACATCTAGCCACAGACAAAATTCAGCCTTACCATAATCACTTTCATATTTTCTAGCATATGCATCATCTGGATGTACCTGCACAGAACATGGTTCTTGAATCTCATTAATTTTAACTAATAGTGGAAACTTAGCATGAGGATCATTCGCAAATAATTCTCAGTGATTTAAATATACATTTTTTAATGTTTCCCCTTTATATTTTCCATTTTTGATCTTACTTAAGCCATTATCATGTGCACTAATAGCCCAGTATTCTCCAATCTTTTTGTCCATAGGACCTAAGCCAAACTTTTCTTGGATGCGCCTTGAACCATACAGCTTTTCTTTCATGGGCGAATCTAAAAATAATACTTTTTCCATTTTTTACCTCCCTTCATATCTTGACTTGAGCATACCACAAATATTTAAATCGTGTATAATAGAAGAAGTGGACTTTTGGAGGTTATTTATGATTTTAGAACAAATTGATAAAGACTTATTGAAAATGGCAGAAGAATCGGATGTCGTTTTAAAAGATATTTATAAAAAAATTGATGATGTATGTTTATACAATTCAGATCGTATCTTAGCTGCATTTATTGAGAACCACGTTTCTTATTCTGACTTTGCGGATATCAACGGATATGGTAACTATGATGAAGGTCGTGATAAAATCGAACGTATTTTTGCGACAGTACTCGGATGTGAAGATGCTCTAGTACGTCCTCAGATTATGAGTGGTACAAACGCTTTATATTTAACTTTATCTGCTCTATTAAAATATGGAGATACAATGATTTCCATTTCTGGTGCTCCATATGATTCATTGCAGGAAATGATTGGTTTATGTGGTGATTCTACACAATCACTAAAAGCCAATGGTGTAAAGTATGAACAGATTGATTTAGTAAATGATGATTTTGATGATGATAAGATTGTTGCTCGTTTAAAAGAAAACAATGTAAAATTAGTGGAAATCCAAAGATCTAGAGGATATGCCCACCGTTTATCATTAACTATTTCAAAGCTTGAGCGTATCATCAAAAAAATTCGTGAAGTAAACAAAGATGTTATTATCATGGTCGATAACTGTTATGGTGAACTTGTTGAAAAATTAGAGCCAGGACACATTGGTGCCGATGTAGTGGTTGGATCTTTAATGAAAAACTTAGGTGGAGGAATTGCCTCTACTGGAGGATATATAGCTGGTAATAAAGACTTGATCAACATGGTGGCTGAACGCTTAACAGCTCCTGGAATCGGTAAGGATTTGGGTGCAAACTTTAACTTAAATAACTCTTTCTTTAAGGGTATCTTCATGGCACCAAATGCCGTAAAGAGTGCTTTAAAAACAGCTGTTTTCACAGCCTATATGCTAGAAAAATTAGGATACAAGAATGTATCTCCTGCTTATAATGATGAAAGAACGGATATCATTCAAACTTTAGAACTGGGCTCGAAAGAAAATCTTGTTAGCTTTACACAAGGTATTCAATCCACAAGTCCAATTGATTCATTTGTTCGTGTTATGGCTGCTCCAATGCCTGGCTATCCATTTGATGAAGTTATGGCTGCTGGAAGCTTTACACAAGGAAGTACAATCGAACTAAGTGCAGATGCTCCAGTCGTTGAACCATATACTTTATATATGCAAGGTGGATTAACATTAGAATATGGAAAACTTTCTATTCTTCTTGCCCTAACAAACATGAAAAACAACTAAGATGCCAAGTGCATCTTTTTTCGTTTCAAACAATATGCAACGATAATGGAATCGTTGCAAATCGATTCAACCGATACTTCAATCAATAAAGAATAAAAGTGGTTAATACCCTTTAAATATAGGGATTTAACCACTTTTTTAACAACTGCCCATCTGTCCACCATCGATACGAATAATGGAATTGTTTATGAAGTTAGCTTCATCACTAATTAAGAAACGAACAAGATAGGCCACTTCTTCTGGTTTTCCATAACGTTTCACCATGATTTTTTCTGTTTCTTCCTTTAAGAACTCTTCGTCATAGCCATCTAGTTCATTATCGGTTCCAATAAATCCGGGCGCAACACAATTCACATTGATGTATGGTCCAAATTCAGCCGCAAGATTGTGTGTCATTGAAATCAAGGCTGCTTTTGAAGCATCATAATCGATACACATTGGATAATATGTGTTAATTCCGTTGGTACTTGATATATTGATAATTCTTCCATATTCTTGATCCAACATGTGTTTATACACTCTTTTACTACAGTTAAAAGCACCTACAACATTGACATCTAATGTTCTTTTAAATTCTTCGGCATTTTTTAAATGAAACAAATTGGAAAGATCTACAGCCGCATTATTAATTAATACATCTACGCCACCCATCTTCTCTTCAATTTCACTAACCATGATATTGACTTGATCTACATCGGATACATCTGCACAAATGGTAAGACAGCGAACATGATATTGAGATTCAATTTTTTCTTTTAATTCTTTGGCAGGCTGTTTAGAAGTTAAATAGTTAATGACAATATCATAACCATGTTTTGCGAGTTCCAATGCGATTGCACTTCCAATACCACGAGCACCACCTGTAATTAAGACGACTTTATTCATAGTTAAAAAAAGAAGAGCGATTAAGCTCTTCCTGCATATTTTCCATCTGTTGAGAATACAACGATTTTTTCACCTGGTTCGATGAACTGTGGAACTCTTAATGTTAATCCAGTATCTGTAGTTGCATCTTTAGTTTGGTTAGATGGTGCACCTTTGATGGCTGGATCTGTTTCAGCTACTGTTAATTCAACTTTTTCTGGAACAGAAACAGATAATAATTCTCCTTCGAAGAACATCAAAGATACTTCAGCACCTTCAACAATAAAGTATTTGTTGAAATCAACTTGTTCAGCTGTTAATTCATAAGTATCGTATGTTTCTAAATCCATAAAGTAATATGTAGAATCTGCTTCATATGAGAATTGAGCTGCTTTTTTAGAAATGTTAGCTTGTTCAAATTTAGTTGAAGCATTGAAGTTTCTTTCTTGTGTATTACCTGTTTTTAAGTTTTTCATCTTAGTTTTTAAGATAGCTGCACCTTTACCAGGTTTAACATGTTGGAAATCTAATACTACCCAAGGATCACCATCAACGATTAAAGTTAATCCTGTTTTAAAATCACCTGCAGAAATTGCCATAATTTTTCACTCCTATTTTCTATAAATATTTTTTACACGCTTTATTGTACCATATCCTCATCATTTTTAGAAGAATGAGTATGATACTTTCACTCTACTTTATTTTCCTTAAATAATTTCATCATTTCATTCGTTAAACTAAATTCTCCCGGTTGAAGAATGATTTCATCTCTTTGAACCCAATCTGCATATTTCAATTCATTGGTATCCATAGATATTTCATCATTGCCCTTTACATCACAAAAGAACCCTAACAAAATATCATTGGCACTTCCCCAAGGCTGTGACTTATAGTAACGAATATTATTGACTTTGATTCCAGCCTCTTCCATAACTTCACGTTTTACCGTTTCTTCAACCGTTTCTCCAATTTCAGTAAACCCAGCAATCAACGCATTATACTTAAATCCTGTACGATATTTTGTCAACAATAACTTATCCCCATTGATTACACCCACAATGACAGCTGGCATAATTCTTGGATACACTGTGTTATGACATTCTGGACAAACCATAGCTCTTTCCTTTGTTGAATGTACCATCTTATGTCCACATCTTCCGCAGAATTTAGTATCTCGATACCAATCCGCCAAATGTTTTCCAGTGATTGCCGCAAATAAATTGTCTTTTGGGCCAATCCCTTCAATACGCAAACTTCTCTCTTCAACATAACCATATCCTGATGGAATCTGATTGTCTTCTAATCGCATATCACATAAGAAATATTTCATATTATCAATTGAAAATAAATAACGATATTCTGAATGTATTTGTATTTCTTTTACTTTAGGAAAAACAACTTCCTTATTTTCAAAGCAGTTTAAATGAATTAAGATCCTTCCATTCACAACACACAACAATACATCCTTTTGTGTTGCCTGTATATTGGGATCAAATTCATTGTGTAACTTGTGTGGATAAATATCTTGTACCATTTTTTCTACCTCGCGGATATCATTCTATCACATTTTTATTTTCCATTCTCTTTAATTCTGGCATGATTGTTACTAACATTGTTACGAAACAAAGAGTTCCACCAATCACATTCGATACAGGTTCTGCCAAGAATACACCATCTGTACCCATATGAAGGTAGAGTGGCATAATATATGTAAGTGGCACGACAATAATGACTTTTCTTAGTATAGAGAAGAAGATGGCTTGTTTCTTTTTATTTAATGACTTAAATACATTTTGACCAATATACTGCAAATCCATGAATATGAAGGCCGCAAAATATTGTTTTAAAGCTGGCACTGTATTCCTTATTAATACAGGATCGGAACTAAAGACTTGAATCAATATATGTGGAATCAAAATAATAAAACTCCAAACTATGGCAGTATAGCCAAAGACAAGTATAGAAATTACCTTAATGGCCTTTCGAATACGTTCTGCTCTTCTAGCTCCATAGTTGTAGCTTAAAACTGGGCTAGAACCATCATTGATTGCGTGAATCGGTGTTTCAACTAATTGTCTCACACTTGAAATGATAGTCATAACTGAAATGTATATGTCTCCACCCGTTATGGATAGAACGTTGTTGCAACAAATCGAAACCAAACTGTTTGTGAGCTGCATGATAAAACTACTGCTTCCTAAACTAATAATATTTTGTGCATACCTTTTACAAACAATCCATTCCTCTTTTTTAAGTAATCTTACTTTTAATTCCGAACGATTCTTTAAAAACCAATACACAAATATAGCTGAAACACATTGAGAAATAACAGTTGCGATGGCAGCGCCTTGAATGCCAAGTCCAAACAGGAAAATAAATATTGGGTCTAGCACTAAATTCATAATGGCACCAATCAAAACCGAACACATACCTGCTGTTGAATAGCCTTGTGCATTGATAAATGGATTCATACCCAAAGTAAGCATAGAAGGTAGTGTTCCTATTAGATAAATCATCATATATGGATAGGCATATTTCATGGCAGATGTAGATGTTCCAAATAAGGTTAATATAGGCTTCAACAAAGGATAAAGAACAATCATTAAAACAATCGAGCACAATACTAACATCGTGAAGGATGTATTCATGACTAAGTTTGCCTTTGTACTATTCTTTTCTCCACGACTAATGGAGAATAGTGGAGCTCCTCCACTGCCAAATAGATTTGCGAATGCATTTATTATCACAATTAAAGGAAAACATAAGCCAATTGCACCCAATGCGTATGTTCCAATACTAGGAATTCGAGCAATATAGATACGGTCCACAACGTTATATAACAAACTCATTATTTGTGCTACCAATAAAGGGAAAGCAGCATTTATAATATTTTTTGTCACTGTATCATTCTCAAAATCAATTCTCTTCATAAAAACCTCACTAACGACATAGTATACCACTTAATTTAAGATAAGTTTAAGAATTTTGTCATTGTTTACTTATGTTTTGAATGGTATAATCTGTGGACTACAAGGAGAGGGCATATGTTTACTACAAAACACTTTATATGGATAGGAATTTGTATTCTATTCATTCTAATTATGAATCACTATGCGAAAAAAGAAGATTTCACGCTACAAAATGCTTGTTACTTCTTTATGTTTATATGTTTACTTAGCGAAACTACAAAAATGATGTCAGATATGATCCCTAGCGTACATGGAGGAATGCACTTAAATCCGCAATCCCTTCCATTCCATATCTGCAGTATCTTATTGTTTATTGCGGCCTACATTACTTTTGGAAAGGATGGTCCACTAAAACAAAAAATGATCAACTTCTTTGCGGTTGTCGGTACTTGCGGAGGAATCGCGGCAATCTTGATTCCAACGTATGGCGTTGAATTTAATGTAGCCAATGTATATCAATGCTTCATGTATCATGCAGCATTAACATGGTTTTCTTTATATTTGATTCGTTTCAAACATGCAAACCTAGGTATGCAGGCATTTAAAGACAATCTAGTCGTATTATTTGCGTTATTAATTTTTAATTTATATATGAATTCTATTTTGGCAGTCTATGATACAAACTTTATGTTTATTGTAAGACCACCATTAGAAGGACTTCCATTCCTTAACCTAAGTCATGGATACTATATCTATTTATTTAGAGTCATCATGCTTGGAGTGATTGGACTTAGCCTATTCCATTTACCATTCATAGTAAAAGAAAGAAAAAGCTGTGAGACAGATAGTGATTTTAACATCGCTTAGTCCACGGCTTTTTATTATGAATCAATGACTGAATCTATATTAAATCTAGGAACACGCTTAATTGATGATGGATTTGATGAATTCATTATGATTACGGCAGATTCACTACACGTTGAAAGCGTACAACTGATTTTTTACACACTTTAGAAACAAAAGGAAAAACATGCAAAACCCACGTTGTAGCTGATGATGTAACAAGTGATGCATTACGTGATCTACTCTTTAATGAATTACGTTTAGGTGTTCGCACCCTCATCTTTGTAGCCAACTGCTTCTTATTACCACGTGTCTATTTGGCATTAAAAGATTATCGAAACCTAATGCCAGATACAATTGGATTAATTGGCTTTGACAATACAGAATGGACAAACTTCTCTAGCCCAACTGTCACAACGATCGTACAGCCTGCCTATGATGAAGGCTATCAAGCTGCATCAATCTTAATTGATTCATTAAAAGGAACCAATGAACAGATTCCAAATCAAATCTTAAAGTGTTCTGTGAACTGGAATGAATCAACCAAACAACACAATTAAAAATCTAAATTGGTACCCGTATTTCTTATGGGTATTTATTTTATTGTTCTCAGATTTCATCAGTTATAACTGATAAAATCGTATTTTAAGCACTAATTATCAGTTATAACTGTATTATTTACTACAAAAGGAGGCTAATATTTATAATCAAGCATCGTAACGTCCGTGATTTTCTTCTAGCCAAGGAATGGAACTAAAAAGTCTCGCCAGATTTGGACTGAGACCTTTTTTATTCTTTTATTGCTTGCACCATTTCTTTGACATATTCCTCAACATATTTAGGTGCATCTTTTCCATACTTCTAAACAATCTTCACAATGGCATTACCAACGATAGCTCCATCAGATTGACCCGTCATTTTTTTAGCTTGTTCTGGTGTTGAGATTCCAAAACATACCGCAACAGGAACATCTGTGACTTCCCTTACAAGATTTACCATAACTGAAATATCTGTCGTAATCGTAGAGCGCACACCTGTCACTCATAATGAAGATACACAATAAATAAAGCCATTCGCATCTTTGGCAATCGTTTGAATACGTTGATGACTGGTTGGTGCAATCATACTGATTAAATCCAAACCATACTTCTTTAATATTTTTTTCCTCATAAGAAACGTCCGGAAGAATCAATCCACTCATTACCCTCAGCTAGTAGTGCTGCTTTTTTTACAACATCAGCTCCCGCACTTTGAGCTAAAGTTTCTAATAAATGTGAAACATATATTGACTTATTATTTATGTAATATATAATTAAATTAACGATAAACATTAATTATTTAATGTTAGGAGGTAATATCATGAATGATAGGTCTAAAGATTTATTAAAGAAAATGTGCTCTGTTTTAAAAGTCGTTCGACAGGTTTGTTTAATCTCTTTTGCGTTGTTAATTGGACTAAGCTTATTTTATGCCTTCAACAAAGATGTATATAATACTCTATTTGGAAGTATAAGAATTGACTATCTTAAATTGATTTTTAATGATGATGCTGCTTTGCATAAAGATAAAATGTCCATGTGGTTACCATTGATTTTATTAATCACCGCTATATTTATATTCATCATCTATAAATCTATACAAACGATAGAATCCATTTGTACAATTACGATAGATCATACTCCATTTGATGTTCGTGTTGCCAATCACATCAAAAAACTTGCCAAGTATATTCTTGCAGGTGGTATTGTCTTTAATATTCTTGAAGTATGTCGTGTTCTATATTTTAAACAGATACTCAATTTCGATCTACTTTTCAACACTAAATATGTTACACAAATAAATTTTGATATTCGTCTTCACTTAAGCTTCCTCATTTTTGCCGCACTTATCTATTTATTGTCTTATATATTTAGATATGGACAAGAACTACAACAATTGAGTGATGAGACGTTATAATTATGGGTAAGATTATATTGCGATTAGATCGTGTCATGGCCGATCGAAAAATGAGTTTGAAAGAGTTATCTGAAAAAGTTGGCGTCAGCAATGTCAACTTGTCAAAGATGAAAACGGGTAAGATTTCTGCGATTCGCTTCTCCACTTTAGAAGCTATTTGTGAAGTGTTAAATTGTCAACCTGGTGATATATTGGAGTATGTAAAGGACGATGAAAATAGCTAGAAGCACAAACTTCTAGCTATTTTATTATGATTTTAAATTTCAATAACACTACATACTATATTTCAAATTCAGTTAATCCCATTATTGTCTGTTCATGCACACTTAATATAAGAAAAGATTCGTCATATATTTTTAGTATGTAATAATTATTCAATCGCATCTTTTCTAATATAATGCGATGCGCGACCTTGACCTTTACGAATAATAGTACCATCTTCAACTAATTTTTTTAGTGCGGATTCCACAGAAGAACTGCCTAAACTCGGGCAATTTTCCATAGCATCTCTTTTCGTAAAGGTACCTATTGTACTATTTACATATGTTTTAACAATGTCATAAGAGTTGCTTCTTTTTCCACTTTTCTCACTAATTGTTAATCTCTCTTCAAATTCACGGTAACATTTTAATATAATCCCAAGCATATATTTTATAAATGGTTTTGGATCATTTGTCCCTTCATGCCAACCTAAATCTGCTTGTGCTAAAGCCTGATAATAGGCTTCTTTCGTATCTGCAATTTCTTTTTCAATACTGATATATTTTCCAACTACATAATCATTACGATATAAAAGAAGTAACGTTAATAATCGACTCATTCTGCCATTTCCATCATTGAAAGGATGAACACAAAGAAAATCCAATATTACACATGGAATTAATATGAGTGAGTCTACAATTTCATGATCTAAAGCTTGTTGATAGCTACTACAAATTTGTTCAATGGCATTCGGTGTTTCATAAGGTTCTAATGGTTTGAATAATATTCTTTTTTCACCATTTGGCAAAACAGCATCTATTTCATTTGGAGATGTTTTGTATTTTTCACCATAGGATAATTCTGTATATTGAAGCAAATCTCGATGCAGCTGTAATATATAATTTGACTTTAACGGAATATATTGATAATTTTCATGAATTAAATTCAAAACATTCCGATAACCTAAAATTTCTTTTTCATCACGATTTCTAGGCGTTGTTTTATCCTCAACCAATTGCTGTAGACGAGACCTAGTAGTTACAATACCTTCAATACGATTTGAACTTTCAGTACTTTGTACTTTAGCTATTTCAACCAAGCGCTCTAATTCTACAGGCTTTTGTCGCAAATAAAGTTCTTGTTTTCCCTTGAATTCATGAATTTTAGCAACATAAGACAATATTTCATTATCCCAAGTACGATTTTTAAGATTACTATAATCAAAACTTCGCATTTCCTTCTCCTCCCAAAGAGAATACTATTTCTCCCAATTATACACTAATTTTGGGAGAAAAAGAATGAGTTGGGAGTAAAAAACATGAATCAAAATATATAAATCAACCTTTAAGCCTTTTAATGTAAACCTCTCTATCTTTTTTGATATTAACTTAATTATTTGAACTCGATTTTATGTATATTCTGCATTCATTTTGAATCCATTACTTGTATATACGATAGAAAATCATTTTGGTAAATAAAATACAGAGTATTAGACTTCCAATTAAATATAAACCTACCACTTCCATTTGAATTGTTCTAATAATCAACAATACAATCACATCCAGTATTATTATGAAAGCCAACAATTTCACTATATACATCCTACGAATTTTTTTATAAGACATGCCAATGGTATGCAGCAGATCATACTCATTCTTATGTGAGTAGAAATGTTGATACAACTGCATATATACGATCACGATCGAAGTGATTATCAATACAAATTGATAGAACTGTACGATTTTTTGACACATATTCATGATTTCGGCAAGATTCTTTGCGTCCGTTTTATTATCGACTACATAGAAATCATCTCTTCTAGACAATTGGATATGATCAAGTTTCTTTTTTAGTAATGCTGATTGTTTAGTATTTACCCACAAATCACCCGTAATAAATGTATCTGGATATGTATTTAGCCATTCCATTACTTTTGTTTCAGGAATATACAAAACTTTATTATCCCCACTATTTATATGTTCTTCTACCGGTATATCGAGTACATCAATCAATTCTCCACTTTGTTTATACAAATGCAATCTTACATTATCTTCATATGAATTACTCAAGACAAAATCATTATATTCATCTGTAATCTTGGTTTCTATTTGTTCATTATTTATATTCGCATCGCATTGAATGTTATAATTAAATTCATGCTCATATGACTTAAGAATTTCTTTTGATTCCTCAATAAATTCAGGAATCAATGTATGATCAAATATATTAAATGTGGCACTCACATCATGTTCATACTGTACTTCTTGTTGATTAGTTTGAATCCAAGATGTTAATGACTGCATGGATACACATATAAACATCGAACTCATCGCAACAATCAGTGCAATAAACAGACCATTGCCATTTCTCATTGTTTCAACGATAGATAGATTTGAAATATTTAATTTTCTAAAGAAATAATGTTTAGGTCGTACTAAACTCAATCCAAATACAAATATATATTGTACAAATAAAATCAATAATAAAATACATAGATGATATTTTGATATATGTAAACTAAATGGAAGATTCATTTGAATCCATTTTAAAAACAAACCCCACAATAATAATGTAAATCCGATTCCCATACACTCAATCAGTGCAAAAAGCAAGGTATATTCCTTAATCATATACAAACGAATTTTCTTTTTATTCATTCCCAATATGTAGAGTTGATCATAAAAAGCTTTCTTTTTCTTTAAGTGCACAGATAAAACGCTATATACAAACAAGAAACAACATACACTCATAAACAAGATTAGAAATTTAAAAATATTTTCATATTCAACATTCAAATGATATTTGGCAACCACCATATCTGAATTCAATTCATAATCCTGTACGGGTAGTGTTGCGATTGCCGATTTATCTTTTAAATTCGCATAGACATACATCGCATCCTTTTTTGAATTTGTGGCTGTATAAAAACTATAATTGACGAGCTGATTATTTAGGTTTTCATATACACCACTAATCGTATATTCTTTAGACTTCTGATCTGAATATAATTTTATTGTATCCTGCACCTTATATTTATTCTGATACTTTTTATGAATTAACACTTCATTAGATTTAGGATACTCTCCTTCTATCAAACGTATTGGATAGACACTAAAATTTGTGGTTGAAACCAAAGAATCAAAAGTACCTTTATACGCATAGGGCATTGGTGTTTCATAACTTAAACTATCTAGGTATGTATCTGTATATTCTTTATTTTGTGCATACGCATGCGCCGTATATTTAACGTCATAATCCCCATAAAAGCTTTTAGCTGCATTAATTCGATATAAATCATAAGAGTCTTTTACTACAAAGAGAGAAGTTAAAAGAAATGTGCACAAAAACAAAATACTGAATAATAAAACATAGCTTTTCTTATTGCAACTTATATATTTTTTGACTATATTCATACAATTTTCCCTTGTTCTAAGCGAATAATTCGGTCTGCATAATTGGCGATTTTTAAATCGTGCGTAACCAATACAATTGTTTTCCCCTCTTTATTCAACGCTTTTAAAATATCCATCACATTTTCAGCATTCTCACCATCCAAATTTCCCGTTGGCTCATCAGCCAGTATGATATCTGTATGTGCAAGAATCGCTCTAGCAATCGCAACGCGCTGTTGTTGACCTCCAGACAATTCATTCGCAAAACGATCTTTTTTATGCTCTAACCCTAGCAATTTCAATACTTGATTCAATTCTTTTGCATCCACTTTTTTCCCTTTAATTTGACTTGCCAAACACACATTTTCTTTCACTGTCAAAAAAGAAATCAGATTAAAAAATTGATATACATAACTAATATATCGACTTCTTAATGTACAACACTCTACATCCGATAAAGAAGAAATCTCTTTATTTCGAACTACACAACTTCCCATATAATCCGTATCTAAACCACCAATAATATTGAGCATAGTAGTTTTTCCACTTCCGCTTGCTCCAATAATCGCAACAAATTCCCCTTTTCTTATGTGCATAGAAACCGTATCGAGTGCCACACAATCTTTATACACTTTCTTTAGATTCTGTATTTTAATCACAATTCATCCACTCCTTTTCTTTATTAATACACATAAAGAGAAGAAGCATTAAAAAAATCGAATAACCGTCAATTGATTTCGATTATTCGATAAATAAGATGATTTTCATATCCTTTGAATCCATGATTTTTGTTCCATGATACTTATTCAAAATGATATTCAATATGGATTTATTTGAAGGTGTCATATTCTTTATGTCCAAAGGATATTGAACATGTATAATTAGCTCTTTCTCCTTTAGATTCATATGAAACATGAAAGTCTCATTTTCTTTAACTAAGGTACTATCCAATACGCATGTAAGTAGTGTTGCTAAGTCTTGTGTATCCATAGAATTGATTCTTTTAGGAACATGTATCTGTATGTCATAATTTAAATTGTGTTCTTGAATAAAGTTTTGTAGGATCACATCCACATATGGATTTATGCATATAGAATTGGGATATAACTTTCCATATTTTACTAACTCTTGATTGATTTGTTCTTCAATTGCCTCATATTCTTTCTTTTGCGAAAGAACCTTTATATCGTCCAAAGAATTTCGCATATCGTGAATCAACTCCTTGATTCCCGTCTGTTCATGAATCATTTGTTCTGTATAATGACTGGATAGTTCAATGAAATTTCGATACATCTCAATCTCTAATTTTGAGCGTATTCTAGAAAAAACAATGATGGCTACACTTAATAACACAAGAACAGATATGGTAAACATAAACACATAGATTTGGCTGTTCTTTATAAAATACATATATGTAAATTCTGTTTTAGAAAACAAGTCTGTCATCAACAACATATAAAGATAGCTAAATATAAATAGAATTATAGAAACACTGTATTGCATATTCTCACTAAATTCTAAACTTTCATATTTAAAGATTTGATAAAAGATTGCACATCCACCGATTGTGAGTATTGTTGAAAATGCATAATATTCTATAGTTAAAGAACGGAATAGAAGGATATTCATTGTTTGAAATAAGACAACAATCAAATTCGAAATGACAGATTCTAATATATGATATTCTTTTGTAGAAACATTCAAACATAGAATAGGAATCAACAATTGTAGAAATACAGATAGCCAGTTTATATGTATATATTCACTGGTCAAAAATACACATAAACCATTTAATAAGAATGAAAGAATGCATTTTGGATATAGTGAATTCTTCGTTATTTTTAAATAGAAACATTGTTTGCAAATATAATACATACTATTCATTAGAATATTCATATGCTTGTCCTCATCTGAATATAGTGTTCTTTTACCTTTTTCCATCTTCGAACACTCACAGAAATAATCGTACCATTTAACATAATGATCTTATGATTCTTTACATCCAAATAATCGACTTTAGAAAAATTAATAAGCACATTATTATTTACTCGAACAAAAGAATCCGATAGCGTTGCTTCTATTTCCTTTAGTGTTTCGTTCACTAAAGATAATTTCATTCCATCCTTCAATAAGACGAATATGCCATTGTCAATTTGAAAGTATAGAATATCATCCCTATACACATATCTTGTTTCATACGGTAAATTCAGTGCAATCTTCTCTAATTGATGAATACGTTGCTCTACCTGATTTACCTTTTCAACTAAAGCATCTTCAATTCTTTCTTTTGTTATAAATCCTAAAACATTTGTATCAAATGTAACAGCCATAGATTCACTATGACTACTTACATATACAATAAAGCGCTGTTTGTCTGGATGTTTTTTTATAAATTCAATGCCATTTTGACTTCCTAATTCAATATCTAGCAACAATAAATCAAAATAGAAATTGGATTCCATATATTCTTCAACTGTGCAAAAGAAACAAAGTCTATGATTTAAATCTAATAGATTTCGTATTCTTTTTTGTTGAATCAAACTATCTTCTAATACTGCAATTCTCATAGGTCAATTATAATGGTTAATATAGCAAATGGCAAAAGCATCCTTTCAACTTTATCTATGGTTTGTGACATCGGATAAAATTATGTTACTTGCATATTTTTATACATAAACATCCAAATAAGAAAGAATTTTTCTGTGAAAAAGTCACACACCTAAATAACATGCCCGGTTCGTTTCCAGCCGTCCGGTAACATTTCAATATCCACTCCATATTTCTGAATCATTCAGTATCCCGATCCATTCAGTCTTTTGCGATGGAGTTTTTATTGTGTATTTTGTTTATCAAAAAATACTGTTTAAGTATTCTTCCACATTCATAGATACAATCTTTTTGTTTTCAAACAGTAAGACTTTATCGTATAAAGAAACTGTTTCTTTTGTTACTTTATGTTCAATAGATAGTACTGTAAGATCTGGATTGGATAAAATGAATTGATGTATTCGATCTGAATTTGTTTTATCGATTGCAGAAAAAGCTTCATCCAAGAAAAGCCATTTTTTATTTCTATATATCGCTCTTGCTAAACAAATACGTTGCTTCTCTCCACCGCTTAAATTCAAATGTTCAAAATCAAGATTGTCTCTTTCCTTATCAAATATTGATTCTAAATTAAATATAGTTACTAATTCTTTCAAGGAATATTTACTCATTTTCCTTCCTAAAGTAATATTTTGTTCAAAGGAAAACGGTAATAAGTCATTGTTTTGATTCACATAAGAAAACGTATCGGCATAGGTGCTAAATTGAACGTCCTTCAAATTCTTATCATTCACATAAATGCCATCTACTTTTTTCTGCTTTGTTAAAATGTCTAAAAACGTACTCTTACCATCTCCACTTTTTCCAATGACTAAATACTTTTTTCCCTGATTTATTACCAAATTACTTAAATCTAATATTAGACGAGCACCATAAGAATAACTTAAATGCTTAATCTTAATGTCATGAATTTGTTCATCAAAAATAATAGGCTCATTCTCTTCATGGCATATTGAATGATCCAACAGTCTTTGTAGAACCGGTTTAGAAGATTGAATCATGTTTCGAAGATTTGCATAATTAACGATTGGCATGATCACCATATTACTAGCTTGTGCAATTCCTAATAATTGTCCCACTGTCAATCGATTATAATTTATTAACACAATTCCAAAGAGCAATGTCAAAAAAAACATAGCTTGAGAAATAAAAGAATTTAAAGAAGAAAGTATCTTTATAAATCCATTGTTTTTTAGAGTATTTTGTTCTAAATTCTTATTCTCAATGTCTAGACCGTCACAAAATACTTTTTCTAAATTTAAAATCTTTATATCATTAAAACAGCGACACAGATTTTTAATCGAACAAAGCCATTGCTTCATTGAAACCAAATAATTCATTTGATTCTTCTTTAAACGATTCTTAAAAATACTATTTATAAAAATCGTTATAAAAGCACAAAAGAGCAAAAATATTAATATTTCTACACTTAGATTTGCGATATATAGACTTCCCAATATCAATGAAATAGTTAATGAGAACACATTTAATTTTGAAGAAACATAATTATCAATTACCACATTCACTTCATTATTAAATTCATTCAATATCTCACTGCTATCCTTTTTTTGAAACGATTCTATATTCCTGGAAGCATACGATTGATACAAATTTTGATTAAGACTATAACGTATTTTATTCTTCAACACCTCTATCACATATTGTTGTGAAATGGAAACAATTAAATAGACACCTAAAAATATCAATACGATCACTATAAGGCTTAAAATTGAATCCAGAAGATGATCATCAAATATATAGCTCATCAAGATTGATTTCAATAGATCCACTACTGAATATGAAACAATGAGAATAAGCGAAATAAAATATAATACTTTATGATTCTGAACAAGTTTAAACATAAATAACCCCTTTTCCTTAGGGTTATTATTTTTCAAGACCAAAAAAAAGACAAGAAACTGTCATTGAGAAATAAATGAGTTTCTTGTCTATATTAAGTTCAATTTATTAGGTAATCTTGCACAAAACTAATATTAAATAAAATTATTTGCGACACAAATCTCTTTATATTTATGCAAGTATTCACAATTCTTTATGAATAAAAATTTAAACAAAGAAGAATCATTCTTTAATTCTTTTAATCGATTCTGATAGCCTACATTCAATTGATAATCCTTATTTAGCATCATAGAGAAAACATCAATATACTTAGAATCATCTAATTCTTTGATTAATTTTTTCGCATCTCCAACATTTTCTTTTAGAATCGCATATACAAATAAAACTTCTTTATATTTAACTGTAAAAAAGTCATCCGTACATGATTTTAATCCTTTCTTTAAATATTGATTTCCCTTTTCCATACAATCCTTATGCTGTATCATAGTTGCTCCTAGATTAAAAAAAGCCAACATTTTATATTGTGAGTCATACTGAGCCGCACTTGTATAATATTTTTCAGCTTGATTTAAATCTATATCAAGACAAAGCCACCCTAATGAACAAAGAATTTCCGCAATCAATTTTTTATTTCCTAATTCAATCGCATAATTTAAACATGTTTTGTACAGATCGTATGCCGCAAAAGTATTTTTTTGATACGCATATAGATTGGCTTTGGCCTTCAACCTTCGTATAAATATCCATTCCTCATTATCAGATAGTTCCATATTTCCAGAAGATAATCTAAACAAATTAAAGTATTCTCTTTGCGAATCATCCATGTATGAATAATACGCTTCCACTTCAGCAAGTGATATATTGATTTGAGAATTCATTTCGGAAGCATACAGTAAAAACAATTGATATTGAACAAACAAATAGGATGACACAACCTCATCTTTATATTCCAACAATTCATCCATTACCTTAAATATTTTTGAATCCGATGACATATAGTATTTAAAGAAAAGATCCAACATCTGTTTAATTTTTTCTTCTTTAATTGTATCCATCGTAGAAATCCCTAATTTTTTAAACAACAAATTGTATATATCATCATTTGCGACCAAGATATTATTTTCAATTTTAGAAAGATATGAAGGAGAACAAATCCCATGTGATAAAGCTTCTAATGATATGTCTAACTCTTTTCGTCGTTTCTTAATCAATAATCCTCTGTAATCATTCATACACTGCTCACCTACTAACTCATTATTTGACTCTAATTATACCATGAAAGAAAACTGAAATTTATTTCGTTTTCCTATTTATCAGTATCATTCTCACGACAAAACAGTCTATAAGTAGTTCAGAAGAGTACATCACAGAACCACGTATCAGGTGTGGTAGTTCATTAATCGTGAATTATATAAAACTAGTGTAACTGTCGATTCAGAAGATAAAATAATGACATTGGTTACTTGTGATACAAGAGATAACAACAAAAAAATTATTGTAATAGTGAAAAAGATGTAATCTTCTAAATTAAAAGTACAAATATCCAACATAAATATTTGATTGTTTATAACTTTTAGGAAAAGTGCGAGAAGTAGAACGGAGTAAAATGGAGCTCGCGAGGGGTAGAACGAAGTAAAACGGGGTAGAACGGAGTAAAATGGAGCTCGCGAGGGGTAGAACGAAGTAAAACGGGGTAGAACGGAGTAGTATTTTGTATGTTTAAAACGATAAAATATCTATATAATTGTAAAGAAAGTGTTCATATTGTTACCAGAAACCCTAACATTAGACTATTTAACGAATGAAGAAGAAGGTCAATATCTTGACAGAAAGAGAATAAGATTTGTCCGTCAATTTCGAGGTTTAACACAAACCGAACTAGCCAAAAAATCCGGGCTTTCAGCAGATGAAAATGAAAGAATTCGCATTTCACAATATGAGAACGGAACTAGAGTTCCACGTAAAGACATGTTAGAAAAAATAAGTTAGGCGCTACATATCAATTCTATGTATTTAAATATGGACGATCATACCGAAGCACTTGATTTTGTTTTTACATTACTCGA
>PPYE01661728.1_pt1 | contig 66658 bp, 55 predicted proteins | sample 1559881 | NCBI WGS metagenome assembly PPYE01 (sample SAMN08240022, study PRJNA423297) | Human gut metagenome, whole genome shotgun sequencing project. | reverse complement strand
AAGAACACCGCCACTTTTACTCCTGCCTGCCTTAACTGCCTCCATTTTCGCTTCGGCATAAAGCGCCCGCCCATACCGTCAGCCAGCACCCGGACCTCCACCCCTTCTTTCACTTTCTCCGTAAGGATGGGGATAATGGAATCAAAAACCTGATCATTTTTAATGATATAATACTGGAGATGAATATGATGCCGGGCCTTCCTAAGCTCCCGGCGCAGATCTGCGAATTTCTTTTCGCCGTCAGTAAAGATTTCCAGCTCGTTTCGAATGGTAAGAACCGAACCGGAATTTTCCAGATTATAAAGAACCAGGTTTCCGAAATCTCTGAGAACCGGATCATTTTCCTGCACCTGGTGATATTCCCGGATGACCTCCTCCTGGCTCCGTATAGGATAACGCAGCCGGTCTTCAATCTCTTTTACCCGGAACATCCTGCTCTTCCGGTAATCCTGTCCGAACAGCAGGTAAAACAAAACACCGAAAACCGGAATGAAATTCAGCGCAAACAGCCATGTCCAGACGCTTTTCGGGTCTCTCCTCTGAAAAAAGATAATGGCAATGCTGAAAAACAGGTTAATGTACCACACATGGTCCAGCACCCATTCCCATGCAAACGCCATATCCTGTCCAAATGCTTCCAAAACAGCCATGTACTTCCCCCTTTTCCTGATTCCTTTGAAAATACAGTGCCGCCCACCAGCGGATCATTTGATGCAGGTATCATATCATAAATCAATATGGCTGTCAAAACACAGAAAAATCCAGAATCCCCGGATCGGGGATAGATCTTGCAAAACTTGCGGTTCTGTGCTACCCTCTTGAAAAAAGAAGTCCTGCGGCCGGAATTCCTGTCCGTGCCGCCCGAGAAGGATTAAAGAAACGGAGCCCTGTTATTTATGATGAAAAAAATCCTTATGATCGCCACTGGCGGCACTATCGCCTGCTGCCGCAGCGATGCCGGCCTTACTCCCCTTTTATCCTGCCAGGAATTAATTGACTACGTTCCCGCTTCCCGCAGTTTCTGTCAGGTAACGGGAATCCAGGCCTTTAATATTGACAGCACCAATATGGAACCGGAACACTGGCTGACCATAGCCGGCCTGATCGAAGAACATTATGAGAAATACGACGGCTTTGTGATCTGCCACGGCACAGATACCATGGCCTACACAGCCGCCGCGCTCTCCTATCTGGTCCAGAATTCCCCCAAACCCATCGTCATCACCGGCGCCCAGAAACCCATTGATATGGAAATCACCGATGCCAAAACAAACCTTTTGGACAGCCTTCGCTTCGCATCCTGCCCAAGAGCCCACGGCGTTGCAATCGTCTTTGACGGAAAGGTAATCGCCGGAACCCGCGGAAAAAAGGAACGGACCAAAAGCTACAATGCCTTCTCCAGCATTAACTTTCCCTATATTGCTGTTATCCAGGAGGAACACATTCTTTTTTATCTGGATGATAAGGATCGGTGTACCGGCCCCGTATCCTTCTGCCGCACCCTGAATCCCAAAGTAGGCCTTTTAAAGCTGATTCCCTCCTCCAGCGCCGACCTTCTGGACTACATGGCCGGACGGTATGACGGCGTCATCATTGAATCTTTCGGTGTCGGCGGCCTTCCATCTTATAAATCCGGCGATTTCCGCCAGTCCATATCCCGCTGGATCGGCCTTGGAAAAACCGTAGTCATGACCACCCAGGTAACAAATGAAGGCAGCAATATGTCCATCTACGAAGTCGGCAAAAATATCAAAGAAGAATTCGGCCTTCTGGAAGCTTACGATATGACTCTGGAGGCCGCCGTCACAAAGCTCATGTGGATCCTGGGCCGGACAAAAGATCCGGAAGAAATCCGTCGGCTGTTTTATAAAACCATCAATCACGATATCCTGTGGCACGGTTAAACACCGGACCTTCCGATCCGGCAGCCGCTTTTTGCAGATGCAAAACCCGTAAAGTTTCTCCTGTGAAACAAAAAAACAGCCGGCTTTCCTGCTCCATATTTAACAGAACCATTGCATTCTGCAATATGGAGCAGGAAAACCAGCCGTGCCGGATATTCTCATCCCCGGTTACTCGCCGATGGACTTATATTCAATTCCGCTTACCGCGCCTTTCTTCGTATAGAAGGCAAGAATTCCCTCATCAGAAACATATTGATACTTTCCGTTCTCCTCAGTGTAATCATCTCCGTAGGCTTCCTTCATCTCATCAATGGTGGAACCGATATGGATGCCCTCAGGAGTAACCGTCTCTTCATTCAGGAACCATATGGACTTTACATAATCGCTGCCTCCCGAAGGATAGGTAGACAATTCAAATCCATCGTAGGTAAATACTTTTTCTTTTCCCTGGTGGCTGCTGCTCTGCGCTTCGTAATAACTCTCTGCCTTTCCTAACTGCTCCAGCACCTCCGAAGCGTCCTGGTCCATGGAAATCTCCACGCCCGCATCCGTCTCAAAGGTATAAGCCCAGCCGGTAACCGCGAAAGCCTGGCAGAAACAAAGCAACAGCGAACAGAGGATGCATAATCTGCCGATTCGCCTTTTCATTCTGATCTCTCCTATTCTTAATCTCCCCCGAAGAAAAACCGGGGGTACAGAACGTACTTCTCTTTCCATTTTTAATATAACACGGCGATACCGGCTTTTCAAGGGACAAAGATATTACAAATCTTACAATTCCCTGACATTCGCCCACGGGCACAATTCAGCGTTTTTCAATTTCCATGATCATATCCACCCGGCGTTTGTGACGGCCGCCCTCAAATTCAGCTGCCAGCCATTCATCTACAATCATCTTTGCCAGTTCCGTTCCCACCACTCTGGCGCCAAATGCCAGAATGTTGGTATCGTTGTGCATCCTGGAGAGTTTCGCACTGTACGGTTCACTGCAGACGCAGGCCCGCACCCCTTTTACTTTATTGGCAGCCAGAGAGATTCCCACGCCGGTGCCGCAGATCAGAATCCCCAGATCCGCTTCCCCAGATGCCACCATCTTTCCTGCCCGTTCGCCAAAAACAGGATAATCGCAGCTTTCCGGAGAATTGGTTCCGATATCCATAACCTGATAGCCTTTTTCTTCCAGGTGGGCCAGAATCTCCTTTTTCATATCCACCGCACTGTGGTCATTTGCCAAAACAATCTTCATGTTTCCTTTCCTTTCCCGTCAAAAATCTTCTGAAGCCGGTCCAGACGCGATACCGATGACCGCAGAAGAAGGTCCGCCGCAGTCAGCGCCGCCATGGTTTCCACCACCACCACAGCTCTGGGAACAATAACCGGATCATGGCGTCCCTTAATCTCCAGTTCGCATTCTTCTCCCTGGCGCGTAACGCTTTTCTGCACTCTGGAAATGGAGGGGGTAGGCTTAATGGCTGCCCGGAATACCACCGGCGCCCCATCGCTGATTCCTCCCAGAACACCACCTGCATGATTGGAAGTCTTCCGGATCCGTCCCTCCGGTCCCAGACAAAAGCCGTCATTATCCTGGCTTCCTTTGAGTGCTGCGGCCCCAAACCCTTCTCCGATCTCAAAGCCCTTCACTCCGCCGATAGACAGGATGGCCTTTGCCAGACAAGCATCCAGCTTATCAAATACCGGGTCTCCCACTCCTGCGGGAAGGCCGGTAATCACGCACTCGATTACACCGCCGGCAGAATCCTTCTCTGCCATAACTTCATTTAAATACGCTTCTGCCTCTTTGGCCGCCTGTTGATCCGGCATATAAAGGGAGTTCTTCCACATTTCTTCCAGCTGAAAACGTTCCGGCGCCACCTGAATCTCCCCGATGGAACGGGTGTATGCCTGAACCCGGACGCCGAAAGCTTCCAGAAGCCGGGCTGCCACCGCACCGCCGGCGACCCGGCCTGCAGTCTCGCGGCCGGATGAGCGGCCGCCGCCCCGGTAATCCCGGAAGCCAAATTTCTGATCAAAGGTATAGTCTGCGTGTCCCGGACGATATACGTCCATAATATCGCTGTAATCCCTGGAACGCTGATCCTGATTGCGGATTTCCATAGCTATGGGCGTTCCCGTAGTTTTTCCCTCAAATACGCCGGAAAGGATCTCCACCTGGTCCCCTTCCTGGCGCTTGGTGGTGAATCGTCCCTGTCCCGGTCTGCGCCGGTCCAGATACCGCTGTATATGGTCCTCTGTCAGGGGAAGCCCCGCCGGGCATCCATCCACAGTAACACCGATGCCCTTCCCGTGGCTCTCCCCCCAGGTCATGATCTGAAATAATGTTCCGTATACTGAACCGGCCATATCATTCTCCTTCCGTCACTGTAAAAGTCCTGCCGTCCAACAGCAGCATCAATCCGATACTTTTACGATCGCGCAGCAGTTGGGTTCATTTACCTTTACTTCCCTGCCGCACATAACCAGAAGGCCCTTCTCATAATCTACGGAAAAGAACGTAATGGTGCCGCTCTCATGATTTAAACAGGCCACATGTTTCTCATCGGGGAAAATAGCCACATCCTTGGGATAATCGCCGCTGACCGGCAGACAGCAAAGCAGTTCCAGAAGACCGGTTTCCTTATCTCTGCGGAAAATGCTTAATGCATTGTCGCCTGCATTGGTACAATATACATACTGGTTATCGGGATCCGGTGAAAGCCGCATGGCACATGCTGCAGTCAGTTCGGAATATCTCTTATCCCCGATGGTGGAGATGGTCTGAATCTTCTCAATCTTCGGTGCCCGCTCTCCGGTCTCGTAGGTATAAACATCGATCACATTTTTCAGCTCATACATCAGATACATAAACCGTCCGTCATTGCTGAAGCGGAAATGGCGGGGCGCAGACTCTCTCTCGCAGCGGACCGCGTCCACCTGCACCAGCTTCTCCTCGTCAAACCGATAAATACTTACCTGGTCGATTCCCAGATCCGCACAGGCTACAAAACGCTTGTCCGGGGTCAGACGGGTGCAGCTTACATGTGGCCGGAAGTTCCGCTCTGCCACGGAACCGTAGCCTTTATGGAATACGCCGTCCACGATTCTTCCTACAGAACCATCCTTATTCAATCGGAGAATGGTGGCCTTTCCATCATGATAGCCGGATACAAATACATAGCGGTCATCCACATCCGTAGAAAGATGACAGCCGCGCATTCCCTTGATTTTCGCGCTGTTTAACCGAGACAGGCTTCCATTTTCCAGGATCCGGAAAGATACCACGCCCTCATCCGCGATGGAATACAGGTTCTTTCCGTTATGGGATACGGTAACGTAGGAGGAATTATCCACCTCCATCTCACACCGTTCTTTAAAAATGCCCTTCTCTACATCTACGTCATATACGGTAATGCCTTTTGCTTTTCCCGTGTAGGAATAGGATCCTACGTAAGCCATATATTTCCCATTCATAACCAATAAAATCCTCCTCGATGACCGTATTATCAAAGTTAAGCCTATCATATCACAAAATCGTCTTTTTGTTAACAAGAAAATCCGGCCATCGAAAGAATATCTGAACAGCTCTTTTCATTAATATCTGGAAAGTGTATTTCAGATATTGACACCTTAGTGGTTTCGAGTATAATAAGAGAGGTTTGTTTAAAAATACTAAACTTTAAGATTATTTTTACGATACCGGGACATCTCCGGAATCCTTGTCTTTTATCTCCGGCTGACATACGGTACGAAAGGAGGATCTTATGAAGATCGGCGCAAAGATCCGGGAGCTTCGCATCTTAAAAGGCCTGACCCAGGAGGAACTGGCCGACCGGGCGGAACTTTCCAAGGGCTTTATCTCACAGGTAGAGCGGGATCTGACTTCCCCGTCCATTGCCACGCTAATGGATATCCTGCAGTGTCTTGGCACCACCATCGGCGAATTTTTTAATGAAGCGCCGGAAGAACAGATCGTCTTCGGCAGACAGGATTACTTTGAAAAAACCGATGCCGACTGCAGGAACAACATAAAATGGATCATCCCAAATGCCCAGAAAAACGTAATGGAACCCATCCTTCTGACTCTGGAGGCCGGCGGCTCCACCTATCCGGATAATCCCCACGAAGGAGAAGAGTTTGGCTATGTCCTGTCCGGCTCTCTCTCCATTCATCTGGGGAACCGGGTCTACAAGGCAAAAAAGGGAGAATCTTTTTATTATACCCCGGACAGGAAACATTACCTGACCAGCAAAAGCGGCGCTTCCATACTCTGGGTCAGCGCTCCGCCAAGTTTCTAACCGGATGTGCCGCCTGCACGGCGGCGGATTTTCACAGTAAACCTGCGGCGCCTGGCAGGCAGCTTCCTGATGCCTGCGCAAAATTTGGCAGGCGCTCTGGGCATCCCTGAATGCATGCCGCCTGCCCGGCGGCGGATTTTCACAGTAAGGAGGAACGGCTATGAATCAGCCACTTATTGATCTGCAGCATATCTCAAAAAGCTTTGACGGCGCCATGGTCCTGGATGACTTATGTCTCACCGTAAAGGAAAACAGCTTTGTTACCCTTCTGGGGCCCAGCGGCTGCGGCAAGACCACTACCCTGCGCATCATCGGCGGCTTTGAGTCTCCGGACCAGGGCAAGGTGATCTTCGATGGCCAGGACATTACCCGCCTTCCGGCCAATAAACGGCCGTTAAACACCGTATTCCAGAAATACGCCCTGTTCACCCACATGACCATTGCGGAGAATATCGCATTTGGTTTAAAGATCAAAAACAAGTCAAAATCGTATATCCAGGACAAAATCAAATATGCTCTGAAATTAGTAAATCTGGAAGGGTACGAAAACCGTTCCGTAGATTCTTTATCCGGCGGCCAGCAGCAGCGCATCGCCATCGCCAGAGCCATCGTTAATGAGCCCCGCCTTCTTCTTTTGGATGAGCCTCTGGGCGCTCTGGACCTGAAACTTCGCCAGGACATGCAGTATGAACTGATCCGGCTCAAAAATGAGCTGGGCATCACCTTTATTTACGTAACCCACGATCAGGAGGAGGCACTTACCATGTCTGATACCATCGTGGTTATGAATCAGGGCTACATCCAGCAGATGGGTACGCCGGAAAGCATCTACAATGAGCCGGAAAACGCTTTCGTAGCTGACTTTATCGGCGACAGCAACATCGTCCCCGGCATCATGATCCGGGATGAGCTGGTGGAAATCTTCGGCGCCCGTTTTGCCTGTGTAGACAAAGGCTTTGGAAACAATACTCCGGTGGATGTGGTGATCCGCCCTGAGGATATCGATCTGGTGGAACCGGGCCAGGGAACGTTATCCGGCGTAGTGACCCATCTGATCTTCAAAGGAGTTCATTATGAGATGGAAGTTACCACACCGGACGGCTTTGAGTGGCTGGTCCATTCTACGGATCTGTTCCCGGTGGGAAAGAAAGTAGACATCCACGTAGATCCCTTTGATATCCAGATCATGAACAAGCCGGCATCAGAGGATGAGGAGGCCATAGGAGTCAATGAGTAAGAAATTATTAGCGGGACCGTACCTTATCTGGATGATCGGCTTTACCATCATCCCTCTGGCGTTAGTGGTTTACTACGGCCTTACGGACCGGACCGGCGCCTTTACCCTGGAAAACATCCTGGCCATCGCCACCGCCGAGCATGCCAAGGCTCTGTGGCTTTCCTTAGGTCTTTCCCTGGCGGCTACGGTGATCTGCCTTCTTCTGGCCTACCCGCTGGCCATGATACTGCGCTCACGGGGCCAGGGAGCAGCCGGATTTATGGTTTTTATCTTTATTCTTCCCATGTGGATGAATTTCCTGCTGCGCACCCTGGCCTGGCAGACCCTTTTGGAAAAAAGCGGCGTGATCAACGGCATTCTCTCTGCCCTGCATCTGCCCACTCAGAATCTGATCAATACAGGCGGAGCCATTATCCTGGGCATGGTTTATAATTTCCTGCCCTTTATGGTTCTTCCTATTTACAATGTGCTGTCCAAGATCGATGACAACACCATAAATGCAGCCCGGGACCTGGGAGCCAATTCTTTCCAGACCTTCTGGTACGTGCTGCTTCCCTTAAGCGTGCCCGGCATCATCAGCGGCATCACCATGGTATTCGTTCCGGCCCTTACCACCTTTGTCATCAGCAATCTGCTGGGCGGAAGCAAGATCCTGCTGATCGGAAACGTAATCGAGCAGGAATTTACCAAGGGAAGCAACTGGAATCTGGGTTCCGGCCTTTCCCTGGTCATGATGGTCTTTATCCTGATCAGCATGGCCCTTCTGGCAAAATATGATAAAAACGGGGAGGGAAATACATTCTGATGAAACGAAAAATCGAATCGCTCCGGAAGATCCTGGCGGACTTTTATCTGGTCCTTATTCTGATCTTTCTGTATGCCCCGATCCTGACCATGATGGTCCTGTCCTTTAACACTTCCAAGTCAAGGACCCAGTGGGGCGGATTTACCTTAAGCTGGTACCAGCAGATGCTGTCGGATCCGGATATCCTGGCAGCCCTGTCCAATACCCTGTTAATCGCCTTTGTATCAGCTCTGGCGGCCTGCATCCTGGGTACGGCGGCGGCCATTGCCATCAACAGCATGAAGCCTGTAAGCCGCACCATTATCATGGGCATCACCAACATTCCCATGCTGAATGCAGATATCGTTACCGGCATTTCCCTGATGCTTGCCTTTATTGCCTTCGGCATTTCCCTGGGCTTTAAGACCATCCTGATCGCTCATATCACCTTTAACATACCATATGTGATCTTAAGCGTCATGCCGAAGCTGAAGCAGACGGACAAATGCACTTACGAGGCGGCTCTGGATCTGGGTGCGTCTCCCCTGTATGCCTTCTTCAAGGTGGTGTTCCCGGACATCCTGCCGGGAGTCCTTTCCGGATTCCTCCTGGCCTTTACCATGTCCCTGGATGATTTTATTATCACCCACTTTACCCGGGGCGCAGGCATCAATACTCTGTCCACCCTGATCTACAGCCAGGTGCGGCGGGGCATCCAACCCTCCATGTACGCCCTTTCCTCAGTGATCTTTTTAACAGTGCTGGTGCTTCTTCTGATCGCCAATTACCGGCCCAAAGAAAAAAAGCCCGTTCCCGGAAGCGCTCCTTCCAACGGATCTTTGGGCGGCACAGGAAAAGATCCCTCCCGCCTTCCCCGGCAGATCCAGAAATGGGCCATGGGTGCAGCCGCTGTTTTTATTGCTGCTTCCGTAACCTGGGTCACCTGGAAAAATTATTCTGTCAGCCATACCGAAGAACTTTACGTTTACAACTGGGGCGATTACATTGATGATGAAGTGGTCGCGATGTTTGAAGAAGAAACCGGCATCAAGGTTACTTATGATATGTTTGAAACCAATGAAGAAATGTATCCGGTAATCGAAGCCGGGGCCGTTACCTACGATGTGGTATGTCCCTCAGACTATATGATCCAGAAAATGATCGAAAATGATATGCTGGCCGAAATCAACTTTGAAAATGTCCCCAATATCAGCCAGATCAATCCGGAATACATGGAAATGTCCCGTTCCTTTGATCCGGAAAACCGATATTCCGTTCCCTACTGCTGGGGCACGGTAGGCATCCTGTATAATACAAAGCGTCTGGAAGAACTGGGGGTAGAACCGCCCAAAAGCTGGATGGACCTGTGGGATCCGGCTTTAAAAGGCGAAATCCTGATGCAGGACAGCGTGCGCGATGCTTTCATGGTGGCTTTAAAGGGCCTTGGCTATTCCATGAACACCATCGATGAAAAGGAGCTGCAGCAGGCGAAGGATCTTTTAATCCAGCAAAAGCCCCTGGTGCAGGCCTACGTCATTGACCAGGTGCGGGATAAGATGATCGGCGGCGAGGCGGCCGTAGGCGTCATCTATTCCGGCGAGATGCTTTATATTCAGGAAGAGGTGAAGAACCTGGGGCTGGATTACTCTCTGGAGTACGTAGTACCGGAGGAAGGCACCAATCTCTGGCTTGACTCCTGGGTGATCCCGAAAAACGCCCAAAACAAGGAAAATGCAGAGAAATGGATCAACTTCCTCTGCCGCCCGGACATCGCCCTGCGCAATTTCGAATACATCACCTACTCCACGCCAAATCAAGGGGCATTCGACCTTCTGGATCCGGAGATCCAGGAAAACAAGGCGGTCTTCCCGGATCTGGACAGCCTGGAAAACAGTGAAGTGTACCGGTATCTGGGTGATGAGGAGGAGGGTGTCTACAACGCACTCTGGAAAGAAGTAAAATCAAGATAACACAGAAAACAACGGCTCCTGTGATGCCAAAAGAGCGGTTCCTTCCGGGGATTATCCCCGGGAAAGAACCGCTCTTTTTTCTTTGTTTTTATGGAGCCGGTAAAGTTCTTCTGCCCCAATTACCGCCGCCAGAAGACCGCTTAAGATATTGCTGACTGCCATGACGATGCCGGCACTTTCATTGCCTAACTGAGTAAAATTCTGCAGGCCCCATAAAACCGGCACGCGGAAAACGAAAACCCGGCAGAAATTCATAAAAAGTGTGATCTTTGTCCTGCCAAAGCCGTAAAGAAGGCTTAAAACCGATGCATTGACCCCCAGAGGAATGGCTCCCATGGCTTCATAGCGGTAAATGTTCCGGATCATGGCTGCAAATTCCTCGTTGTCCCCGGCAAAGAAGCGGGACAGCGGATCCAGGAACACCAGAGAAAAACTCATAAGCACCAGTCCGATAAGACAGTTGATAAAAAGGATCCAGCGAAAGGCCGATACCGCCCGCTCCGGTTTTCCGCCCCCCAGATTCTGGCTGATAATGGCAGAACCGCCCTCCTGGAACCCGTTCTGGGGCATGGTGGTGATGCCGCCGATGCTGTTTGAGATGCCCAGCGCGCCCACAGTCCAGGAACCGTAGACAGCACTCATGGAATTCACCACCACCTTTCCCATGGAAAACGCGATCTTTTCCGCAATCACCGGAAAGGATAAAAAGAGCATGGGCTTTACCACTTCCCGGCGGAACGATATGGCCTTTAAGGAAAAACCGAAGGCATTGCCGCTTACATTCATATTCCGGATGGCCGCCGCCAGAAGAACGCTCTGGGAGAGAATGGTGGCCAGGGAGATCATATTGATCCCTCCGTTTAAACCGTAAACGAACCATGCTGTCAGACTCAGCTTCACAGCAATAACCCCCATATTCAGGCACAGAATCCTTCTGGAATTCCCCCTCGCCCGCTCAATGGCAATATATACATTATTAAAAAAGGTAATGATCAGGCCGAACAGTTCCAGCACAAAGTATGTGCTCCCCTCTGCGATGAATTCCTCCGGCGTATTCATCAGGCGCAGAAACCACGGCGTCACCGGCGCCAGGAAAAGAAACAGCCCGCCGCCTAACAGGGCGCACATGGCAAACATGGTGCTGACTCTTCGCTTAACCAGTTCAAAATCCCCGGCGCCGTAAGCTTCGCTGACCTTTATGCTGGCTCCCACCGCCAGGCCTCCCCCCAGAGCCGACAGCATGATATTGATTTGGGAAAGATACGCTACTGCCGAAACTGCCGATGCGCCGATATGAGAGGCCATCATGGTGTCCATCAGCTTAAACAGCTGGTTTAAGCTCTGATAAAGGGCCAGCGGAAAGCAGACAGAAAACACCACCTTCCCCATCGGCGCATTCAGGGAAAACTCCCGAAACCGCGCATCCTTTTTCGATAAAACTGCCTTCATCCTCTGTCCCCTTTCGCCCCGCTTCCCGGCACAGCTTAAGCCGGCCTGCAGGGACATTCTGCATGTAAAAGTCATGGTCTATGGTACATCAAAAAAGAAAGAATTTCTACGGTTTTTCTGTATATCTCCTTCTTTTTTACAGATTTTTTGCACTTTTCTCCGGACAGACAGAAAGCCTGCCGGCGGCAGGCTTTCATGACTGGTTGTCACGCTCGAAAAAGTTCAGGCAATTCCTTCTATCCTGGAATCCCCTTTTGCATTACAATGATATTATACTTTCAACATTTGAAATTATCGCGTTTTTATGAACACAAAGCATCTAATTGTGCATCTTTTTATCGAATTTTTTGATTTTTCTCTGTTTTTTTCTTGACTTTTGTTAATAGATTTTTCATAATCAAAACAGAATCTTTTTAGGCTCTTCTTTTTTTCAAAAAGGCAGGTGAACAAACCGAATGGACAAAGAAATCCAGCTGGACGAATTCGAAAACTATCTGAAATTTCAGAACATGTCGGAGAATACCATACGTTCGTATCTTTATGCCATCCGCCAGTATTATAAGCTGTTTCCGGAGCTGACCTACTCCAATCTTCAGCTCTACAAGCTTTATCTTCTGGAGCATTACAAGCCCCAGACAGTAAATCTGCGGATCCATGCGCTGAACTGCTTTCTGAATTATTCCGAGTGGCCCGATGAAAAGATCCTCCAGGTCCGGATTCAGCAGAAAGGCTATCTGGACCGGATCATCAGCGAAGGCGACTACGAATACTTAAAATCCCGCCTTTTAAGCGACGGGCAGTATCTGTACTACTTCCTGATCCGCTTCATGGCCGCCACCGGGGCCCGGGTCAGCGAAGTGGTGCAGTTTACTGTGGATGATGTACGCAATGGTTATAAAGATATCTATTCCAAGGACAATAAGATCCGCCGCATCTACGTTCCGGCTCTGCTGCAGCAGGATACGCTGCGGTGGCTTAAGCAAACGGAACGGCTGTCCGGAGATCTGTTCTTAAACCATTCCGGCGTGCGCATTTCTGCCGGCGGCATACGGCGGCAGCTTAAGACTCTGGCAATCCGGTACCATCTGGACAAAGCTGTGGTTTATCCCCACTCCTTCCGCCACCGTTTTGCCAAAAATTTCATTGAACGCTGCAGTGATATTACACTTTTGTCCAATCTTTTGGGACATGAAAGCATTGAAACCACCAGAATCTATCTTCGCCGGAGCAGCAGCGAGCAGAAGGCGATCATTAACAAGGTAGTAGACTGGTAAACAATGCGGGGGGCTTCTGACAATACGTTGATCTCGTATCTGTCTGCAATCCGGCAGTACTATCCGCTGTTTCCGGAATGATCGCAGGACCCCCTTTTCGAATTCAAAGCCGCGGTCTCTACCGGTTTTATTTTCCTTATCAGGCGGGGTGTCTCATCACTTCCCGGGATGTAAACAGTCAGCTTAAAATACTGCCGTGCCAGTACGGGATTGATCAATAAGCGGTTCACGCACATGCGTTCTGCCGCCTTTATGCAAAGAAATAAGATCATCAACTGGTAAGGAGTATCGCAAATGATAATACAGTTCCGCTTCGAAAACTTCCGTTCTTTCCGGCAGTCAGCGCTGATCCGCCTTCAGGCTACCGGTTCAAAAAGCCACCCCCATCACCTGGCCGCACTTCCCTGCGGCCAGATCTTAAAAAATCTGGCAATCTATGGGCCCAACGCCAGCGGCAAAAGTCAGCTGATCAATGCTTTCCGCTGCTACCACGCCATTGTCTCATGGCAGCTTCCTGCCTTTTCACATCTGGACAGGGATGAAACGATTCTTTCCATCCCCCCTCTTTCCAGCCTTCTTCCGGAAATCCTCTCTCCAGGATCCGGCGCTCCGGTTTCTTTCAGCATGCAGTTTTACAGCCGCGGACACATTTTTGAGTACGGATTTTCTTTTGAAAACGCGCTTCCCAAAGAGGAGTTCCTGCTGGCAGACGGAAAACTTATGTATCGGAAAGAAAAAGAAAAACTTTATATCGGAAAAGTTTTCCATTTAAAGCCTTCTCAGACTCCTTCCATGGTTTCAAACGGATTTTTTCTGGGATCCTTTATCTCCCACAGTCCTGCTGAATACACGGAACTTACACGGGCCTTTCTCTCTTTCTTCCGTGAAGATTTTCTGTTTTTTGACAATAACTGTCTGTTTCAGCCCGGCACTTCCCCCTCCCCCGGCAGTCTTCTGATCCAAAAGGCGCTGAAACAGGCAGAGGCCCGCACTTTCATTCTGAAACATCTTCACGCCATGGGACTTTCTCTGCCCGAAAGTTCTCCTTCCCTGCCCTTAAGCTCCACCGGTTTGTCCAAGCTTGTCCTGCTTCTTTACCATTTTTTCTGCCTTTCCAGAACAGGCGGAGTGCTTCTGGCTGATGATCTTACGGCATTTCTCCATCATAATGCCAGTCTTTATTTCCTGCGGCTTTTTCAGTCCGTACAAGATCCTCCCATCCAGCTTATTTTTACCACTCATGACATTTCCTTTCTCAATCGGGATCAGTTTCGAAGAGATGAGGTAGCCATGGTCTGCCTGGATTCGGCAGGTTCTTCCCGTCTGCGGACACTGGCAGATCTTCGCGTCCGTTCTGATGCTAATTTCTCCAGAGAATATCTGGAAGGAAAGTACGGAAAAATTCCTGCATGGGAAGAAGAACCATCCGATGAAGAAAGGAGTTTTTGACAAAATGGAGTTAGAGAAAAAAGAACTGGAACAGTTTCAGACGTATTTGAGAAAAAAAGGTGTTGCAGACAATACGATTATCGCCTACCGCACCGCTGTCCGCCAGTTTTACCAGCAGGCATCCGGCATTTCTGTCGGTGAGTTTCAGGCCTATAAACAGTATCTGATCCACCATTACCGCCCCAGCACGGTAAATACCCGGATTTACGGTATTAATCAGTATATTCTGTTTCTGCAGCGGCGTGAAGAAAAATTTTTCAGCCGAAAGCAGACAAATCAAAAGGACGAGCAGGAGGGTCAGAAAAAACTTATCACACTGGATCATTACCAGGTGCCAGCTGTACGCCGCCAGCAAAAGCCTTTCCTTGATAATATTATATCCGCGGGATCAACAGTCAGCTGAAGCGCCTTGCCAGACGCTACCACATCGACCCGGACACGGTCTATCCCCATTCCTTCCGACATCTCTACGCGAAAAATTTTCTTGCAAAGTTTAATGACATCACTCTCCTGGCAGATCTGTTGGGCCACGAAAGCATCGAGACAACCAAGATCTATCTGACTCAGACCAGCCGGGAACAGAAAGAACTTTTAGACCGGCTGGTGACCTGGTAGAAATCTTATTGCACATCCTGCAGTTGGGCTGTCTCTGTCAGCACCACGCACTGTTTCCGGACAAGCCGGTTTCCGCCTGGATCTGCCGGCGTAAGAAAATCGAAAGGCCCTTTTCGAATTTTTTTATTTTTTTGTTATTCTCCTGTTACCTTCTTCCTCTACCATAAAGACAGGCCCGAATCCGGGCCTGGTTTCAGGAGGGAGCAGAAAAATGATCGTCTGGTTTCGGTTTCAAAATTACGGTTCTTTTTGGCATAACACACTTATCAGCATGCAGTCCGGAATTTACCGGGAGCATCCGGAACACCTGGTCCCGGGACCAAAGGGCAGTCTTTTGAAAACCTTAGCAATCTACGGTCCAAACTCCAGCGGCAAAAGCCAGCTTATCAATGCGCTTGCTTTCTATGCAGCTTTCGTCCGCCGGCAGCTTCCCTTTTCCCCTGACAGTCTGTGGAACCTTCCAGGCTCTGGCAGCCTGTCCGGACTGTCATACAGCTGCTGTCAGAACAGAAACGCTGCAGGCAGCAGTCCCCTTTCCATGAGCATGTGCTTCTTCTTTCATGGTCATACTTTCGAGTACGGATTTACTTTGAAAGTCCTGCCGCCGATTAGGCGGCGTTAATTCAGGGATGCCCAATGCGCCGCCACACTTTTGCGGGATGGCTGGTGCGTCGGCCGCCGGCGCATGATGGTTTACTCTGGAAGAAGATGTACTGACGGAGGAATACCTGATCGTCAACCAAACCCTTCTTTTCCAAAAAGATCAAACGCTCCTCCGCCCGGGAAAAGCTCTGCGGCCGCTGTTTAAGCGGGATGTGCAGCTCCATACTTCCGGCTCCGGTCTGCCGGTCATTTTTGCATACGCTCCTGAAAATATGGAAGAAGCGCTGGAAAGCTTCGCCGCCTTCTTTCGGGAAGGCAGCTTCTTCTTCCTTTCCCGTGATTCCTTCCGGCAGCTTTCGGATGTTTCCTCTCTTTCCGCCGAAAAGCTGCTCAGTGGGGAGAAAGAACAGCGTTTTCTGCTGCACCATTTGAAAGCCATGGGCCTGCCGGCCTCGAAGGAGGCGCTTCTGACAGCTCCCCTTTCTGACGGCCAGCAAAAAACTCTCCTCTTTCTCCACACCCTCTTTTCCCTTTCACGGACCGGCGGAGTGGTGATTGCCGATGATCTTACGGTTTTTCTCCATCCTAATGTAAGCCGTTATCTGGTACAGCTGATTCAATCCCCTCAAAATTCCAACATCCAGCTGTTATTCACCACTCATGACACGGCCCTTTTAGATCACGATCTGTTCCGACGTGATGAAGCGGCAATCATTAACCTTGACGCAGAAGGCCGCTCCCGGATCCATACCCTGGCCGACATCCGGATTCGATTTGACGCAAATTTTGCCAGAGAGTATTTGTCCGGGAAATATGGGCTTCTTCCGGTTTGGGATCAGGAAGAATAACATTTTTTCAATATGCAGAATGGGAAAAGGCGGCCCGAAAGCCGCCTTTTCCGCATTGAGAAGAAAGATTATGTAATTACAATCTATCGATAAAAGCAAATCCATGGTGCAGATCTCTACAGGATCCGCACATTTTTTACTGCCCCGGTTCTGGAGAACTGGGTCCACTCGCAGATGTTCACCGCATGGTCGCCGATCCGCTCAAGATACTTGGAGATCATCAGCAGATCGATGGCATTGTCAATATTGTCATCATCCGAGCTGGCCTTCAGCATCTCGGCCACATCTGTTTTCGTCTGATTAAACAGCTGGTCGATCTCATCATCTTTTTTAATGATCTCATCAGACATACTGTCATCCTGGGCGATAAAAGCCTCAATGGCATCATGAAGCATATCGCTGGCCTTTGCTGCCATCATCGGCAGATGATCCAGCATCTTATATACATCCTTGCCATGGATTCTCAGAATCAGTTCGGCTATGTCGGAAGCATGATCGCCGATCCGCTCAAGATCGGTCACCACCTTAAGGGCAGTAGAAACCATACGCAGGTCGCCGGCCACCGGCGTCTGCTTTAAGATCAGAGACAGGCAGCGTGACTCAATCGCCCGCTCCATATCATTAATATTCCGGTCCCCCCGGATGATCTCCTCCGCCAGCGCCCGATTGTCGCTTTCGAATGCCACAAAGGTCTGGTCGATGGCATTCTCCACCCGGCGGGCCATTTCCTTTAATTCCTTTTTTAATTCCTGAAGTTCATGTTCATATGTGATACGCATGTTCCCTTTTACTCCTCTCCCATATTTCCATCAGCCAAATCGTCCGGTAATGTAATCTTCGGTACGTTTGTCCTGGGGTCTGGAGAACAGCTCGTCTGTGGGGGCATATTCCACAACCTCTCCTACCAGGAAGAATGCAGTATAATCAGCGATACGGGTGGCCTGCTGCATATTATGGGTAACAATGGCCACCGTATACTTCTGCTTTAACTCATCCATCAGATCCTCGATCTTTAAGGTGGAAATGGGATCCAGAGCGGAAGTCGGCTCATCCATGAGAATCACCTCAGGTTCTACCGCCAGGGCTCTGGCAATGCAGAGACGCTGCTGCTGTCCGCCGGAAAGGCCCAGCGCAGACTTCTTTAAACGGTCATGGACCTCATCCCAGAGAGCAGCCCCTCTTAAACTCCGTTCCACAATATCATCAAGTTCTGCCTTGCCCTTGATGCCGTGGATACGGGGACCATAGGCAATATTATCATAAATGCTCATGGGGAATGGGTTCGGCTGCTGGAACACCATGCCGATCTTCTTTCTTAACAGGGTGGTGTCTACCTGCGGACTGTAAATATCCTCCTCGTCCAGAAGGATGGTTCCTTCGATCTTTACGTTATCAATCAGATCATTCATGCGGTTTAAGGTCTTTAAGTAAGTGGACTTTCCGCATCCGGAAGGACCGATGAATGCAGTAATTTTTTTCTCATAAATATCCAGGTTAATATCTTTTAACGCATGGTTCTGTCCGTAGTACAGATCCAGGTGCTGGGTTGAAATCTTTACTTTAGGCATATTCTCCTCCATACTCTCCTCCGTTATTTTTCCACATTAAAGCGATGGGCCAGATACTTCGCCAGACCGTTAATAGCCAGAACGATTACCAGCAGCACAACCGCGATTCCGAAGGCTTCATCATACTGTGCTTTCTGCATGCACAGGTAAAGCTGGATTGTCAGGGTTCCGCCGGATTCGAAGATCTTTCCGAAGAAATCCTTGGGCAGAATAAAGCCGCTTCCTGCTGTAAACAAAAGGGCTGCCGATTCGCCTACCATACGTCCGATAGCCAGGATAACGCCGGTGATAATACCAGGCATGGCGCTGGGAAGCAGAATGGTGCGGATCATATACCACTTGGTAGCGCCGATGCCCAGGGCGCCGCTGCGGTAGCTGTCAGGTACCGTCTTTAATGCCTCCTGGGTGGTTCTAGTAATCAGAGGCAGAACCATCAGTGTTAACGTCAGCGCACCGGTCAGGATGGAATAGCCCAGGCCAATGGTATTTCCGAAGAATACCATACCGAACAGACCGAAAATAATCGACGGAATGCCGGAAAGGGTTTCTGTGGTAAACTCGATCAGCCTGACTGCTCTGCCCGGCTTCGCATATTCATTCAGATAAATAGCCGCGCCGATTCCCAGAGGAGTGGCGATCAAAAGAGTGATCACTACGATGTACAGGGTATTCACGATATTTCCCAGGATACCGAAGGTGCCTTTTAAAGTACTGGGAACGGAAGTCAGGAACTCCACATTCACCTGGGGAATACCCCGGACAAATACGTATCCCATGATACCGATAAGAAGCAGGATGGAGATGCCCGCAGCCAGATAAATCAGCCCGGTCAGAATCACATCCGAAGTGCGCACGTGTTTTCCGTAAATACTTTTTCTTACAACGGAATTTTCATTAATTGCAATAGCCGCTTCGCCGTTCATTACTTCTTCTCCTTCCCTTTCACTTTCTTATCTTCTTCTATATTGCTCTGTTTTAACAGTTTCGTCAGACTGGAGTTAATGATCATGATAAACACGAACAGCACCAGACCGATGGTAAACAGCACCTGCCTGTGAAGGCCGGAGGAATAGGACATTTCTGATACGATAGCCGTAGTCAAAAACCGCACAGAATTAAAAGGCAGCGGAAGATTTACGGCAGAACCAGACACAAGGCTGATCGCCATTGCTTCTCCGATGGCACGGCCGATGCCAAGCACAATGGCCGTTACGATTCCGGATTTTGCCGCCGGAATGATGACCTTGAAAATCGTCTGGATGTGGGTGGCTCCAAGAGCCAGAGACGCGCTCTTTAAATGGGCCGGAACTGCCCGGAGAGCCGATTCACTGATATTGATTACAGTGGGAAGGATCATTACTGCCAGAACCAGAACCGCAGAAATCAGGTTTGCGCCTCCGGTAAACTGGTGAGTGGTGCTTCCTTCAAAGATCTTTAACTCCAGCTTGTACATAAGCGGATTCAGGATCAGAAGGCCTAAAAGGCCGTAAATTACAGATGGAATACCTGCCAGGAGTTCAACTGCCGGACGGACAATATTGGCCAGCTTTTTCGGAGCAACCTCTGCCAGGAATACGGCAGTCAGCACACCGATGGGCACGCCGATGAGGATTGCCAGAAAGGTTCCCACGATCGATGTAAGGATTACATACAGGATACCGTAGCTGGGATCTGCCGCAGTGGGCGCCCAGACATTGCCAAAGAGGATATCCAGAATCCCCACCTGGAACAGAGCCGGTACGCCGCTGATGATCATATATAAAGTGATGGATGCAACAGCCAATACAGCGAAAAAGCCGCTGGCGGTAAAAATTACCTCAGCAGCTCTTTCAACGCCGGATTTGCTGCCATGATGTGAAAAGATGGAAAATGATTCGTTCATGGCTTACTCCTTTTTATCTATTACCGGGTGGAAATCAGACCTACCGTCTCAATCACTGCATCGCCTTCATCAGAATAAACGAAGTCAAACAGTGCCTGTACCAGCTCGTTCTGCTCGCTGATCTCTCCATTGGTCGCCATTACGAACGGACGGCTTAAGAAGTAGGAACCAGCCTTGATGTTCTCAGCAGTAGGCTCTGTGCCTTCCAGATTTAAAGCCTTAACGGTGTCATCCAGTACATCCAGAGATACATATCCGATGGCGCCGGGAGTAGAAGCTACTCTTGCCATTACTGCACCGGTGGAATCCAGCTCACTGCTGTATGCGCAGGCATCTTCCAGACCAAGGATCTCCTCGAAAGCGCTTCTGGTACCGGAACCAGCCTCACGGCCTACTACTACGATAGGAGAATCGGAACCGCCTACCTCGCTCCAGTTGGTAACGGTACCGGAATAAATATCGGTTAACTGCTGCTTAGTCAGATCCGCTACGGTGTTCGCCGGATCTACTACAACTGCGATACCGTCAATGGCAACGATGTTCTCAGCAATGCCGTTTGCCTTTTCTTCATCGGTCAGGTTACGGGAAGAGTTTCCGATATCCGCGCTTCCGTTGGTTACTGCCTCAATACCGGCGCCGGAACCTACGAACTCAGCCTGAACCGTTACGTTCGGGTACTTTTCCATAAATACTTCGCTTAATGCATTAGCAAATTTCTCCATGGAAGTGGAACCTACCATGCTGATGGAACCGCTTAAGTCTGCAGCTGCCTCGGTTTCAGCCTCGGTCTCTTCTGCGGTAGTCTCTTCCGCACTGGTATCAGCTGCAGTGGTATCGGCTGCGGTAGTCTCTGCAGCAGTGGTTGCCGCGGTAGTCTCAGTAGAAGAGCTTCCGCATCCTGCCAATGCTCCCATCACCATAACAGCAGAGCACATAATTGCTAATGTTTTCTTTCTCATAATTCTTTCCTCCAATTTTTCAGGTCTTTTATGGACCTTTTTATTTTGTTTTTATTGTTTGCCTTGTTTGTTTACATGTTGGAGTATACGAGATTTCCGAAAGTTGTGAAAGCAGGTTTGTGTATATGTTTTGTAAAATCGAAGTAAAGCTGTATCCCTTTTATCTCCCCCCTTCAGCCCTGAAATCTATGGAAAAAAGCTTTACAATTCATACAAAAAAGATGCCTGAGATCTTTGCTCAGACATCTTTTTCGGTTTCCTTGTCCCATCTTTATTTCCGCGGGCAGCGGGCCAGGCGGACATACTTGCATGTCCATTTGGCGACTGCCGCGAGGGTCATTTTCAGCCTTTCAGCTGTGCCTTCCCTCTGCAGTAAGTCTGCACCACCTGATAATCCGGCGCCAGAACCACGATATCCGCGTCACATCCCGCCCGCAGATACCCCTTCCGGTCATCCACATGCAGGCACCTGGCTGGATTGGCCGTACAGGAGTTTAATGCCGCATCAAAGGGTACCTGGGCTTCCTCCACCAGGATCCGCAGTCCCCGGTTCATGTACAATGTGCTTCCGGCAATGGTATCGGTTCCCTTAAGGCGGGCCAGTCCATCTTCACCGATCTCAATGTCATGGCCGCCCAAAGTATAATTTCCTCCCGGCGGACAGTGTTTTGCCCGAAGGGAGTCACTGATCATTATGGCGAAATCACGCCCCTTGGCGGTAAAATATACATTCAGCGCATTCACATCCGAATGGCATCCATCACAGATAATCTCTCCGAAGATCTCCCGCACCCGGAAAGCTGCATTGACCAGCCCCTGCTTCCTGTGATGGTACCCGGTCATGCCGTTATACACATGGGTCATGGATGTGGCTCCATTGGCAATACCCATCAGCGCCTGTTCATAATCCGCTGCCGAGTGCCCCATGCTGACTACCACGCCGTTGTCCCTGCAGTAGCGGGTAAGGGCAAAGTCCTCATCATGCTCCGGCGCCAGAGTAATATATCGGATCATGCCGCAGGCCGCCTCCTGATACATTTTAAACTGCTCCACAGTGGCTTTTGCAATGGCTTCCGGCGGCTGGGCTCCTTTGTATTCCATATCCAGATACGGCCCCTCAAAGTGAATTCCCAGAATCTCAGCCCCCTCATAGCCCTCTTTCGCTACCCGGGCCACATTGGCCACAGCCCTTGTCAGCACATCCGGCATCTGGGTCACTGTTGTGGGAAGGATGGAGGTGACTCCCTCCTCCGGAATCCGGCGCATCCACTCTCTGAGCCCCTCCGGTTCCCCGTCATTGGTATCAAATCCATAAGCTCCATGGGTGTGCACATCAATAAAACCAGGAACGATCCGAAGCTCTCCGTAATCTGCATCTACGCTCTTTCTGCCGTAGGAATGCACCGCCCGGATCTTCTCTCCCTCCAGTTCCAGCTGGGCCGGAATAAACTGGCCTCCGATCCATACCTTCCTGCTCTGCAGTATCATAACCCTGTCCCTCCTTATCCTCTCCGGCCGGTTCCCCATATCTGCCGGCCGGTGTGAAAAAACTTTTTATTTTTTGCTTTGGAAAAGGAAAAATTCTTCCATCCACCCTAAGTATAACCAGTATCCTCTGCCCAGTCAAGAGCGCCCTGTGATCATCTTTTACCGGCTTGCATTGGCCCGCTCGATCCGCACTTTCTTTCCCTTGATCTTGGCATTTTCCATGGCTTTTAATACCTGGTCGGAATATCTTCTGGGCACCTCCACAAAGGTATATCCGTCATACATATCGATGCTTCCTACTACTCTTCCCGGAATGCCGGACTCCCCGGCAATGGCTCCCAGGATATCGCCGGGGTTCACATTCTGGTTCCGCCCGATGTTTACAAACAGCCGTGCCATATCGTCGCCTACCACGTAATCCACAGCCGCCCGGTCCACAGCGCCTCTCCGACGGCTCCTGGAGTTTCGGAAGCTGCCATCCCGGCCGCTTCCATCCCGGCCGTACCGGCGGCCGCTGCGGCTGTACCGGTCCAAATCATCCAGGGAACGGGCCGGCTCGAAATTATCAATAATATCTTCGTTGTCTTCTCCCATATTCATCTTAAGAAGGGCAGCCGCCAGATCCAGGGCTGTGTAATCCTCCTCGATCAGCTTCTGCTCGATGATATTTACCATCTGGCTTAAGTCGCAGTTTTCCAGCATATCCCGCACCTGGTCCATGGTCTTTTCCACCTTAATATCTGTGATATCATCCAGAGAAGGAATGGCCTGGGGAATGATCTTGGTCTTGCAGTAACGCTGAATGTCCCGAAGCTTATAAACTTCCTTGCCCACCACCAGACTGAAGGCCTTTCCTTCCCGGCCGGCGCGTCCGGTACGGCCGATCCGATGTACATAGTACTCATCATCCTGAGGAATATCGTAATTAAAAACCGCTTCCACATCATCTACATCGATTCCGCGGGCAGCTACGTCAGTAGCCACAAGAACTTCCGTCCGCCCGTTCCGAAACCCGTTCATGACCCGGTCCCTCTGCTCCTGCTTTAAATCGCCGTGAAGGCCCTCAGCAAAATAGCCTCTGCCCTGCAGGGCCAGCACCAGCTCATCTACGCCTTTTTTGGTATTGCAGAATACCACAGAAAGCTTGGGAGAATAAAGATCCAGAAGACGGCAAAGCACCTCCACTTTGTTCTTGGGCTTTACTTCATAATAATACTGGGTCACTTTGGGCACGGTCAGCTCCTTTTTCACCACCCGCACCATCACCGGATCCTGCAGGAACTTTCTGGCAATGTCTGCAATGGCCGGCGGCATGGTAGCCGAAAACATCACCGTCTGACGCGTTTGGGGCAGCTGGCTTAAGATAGTTTCCATGTCCTCCAGAAAGCCCATATTCAGCATCTCATCGGCCTCATCCAGAACCGCCGTATGCACATGGTCCACCCGGATGGTCTTTCTGCGCATATGGTCCATCACACGCCCCGGAGTACCGATCACCACCTGCACCCCGTCTTTTAACGAACGGATCTGACGCACAATGTCCTGCCCGCCGTACACCGGCAGCACCTTGATCCCATGCATGAACTTGGCCAGGCGGCGGATCTCCTCTGCCACCTGAATCGCCAGCTCCCTGGTAGGCAGCAGAACAATGGCCTGGAGTTTTTTATTCTCCGGATCGATCTTCTGCAGCAGGGGAATCCCGAAAGCCGCCGTCTTCCCTGTTCCTGTCTGGGCCTGTCCGATCATATCCCGTCCCTCCAGCTGGGCGGGAATGGCCTGGGCCTGAATCGGCGAAGCCGCCTCAAATCCCATATCTGTCACCGCCCGCAGAATCGCATCACTTAAATTTAAATCTTCAAAACGAACTGTCTCCATAATTATCACATTAATCCTTTCTATCTGAACACTGGGTTCCGGCAAAACCATTCTGCCAGACCTTTCGTAACAAAAACGAGGGGCTAAAGCCGCTTAAGGCTTTTCATCCCCTCGTTACATCCAAAACAGCCTGTTAAGTTTAACAAAGATTCCATGAAATGTCAAGGCAGAATCTACAAAGTCAGGGCTCCTGCTTCCCATAGCAGGTAAATGCAATTCCCGGCCCGCCCAGGTCCACGTAGCAGGAAAACATCCCGCCAAGCTCCCGGATTTCTCCATCCGGGCAGGCATACCCTTGTGCAGGCCTCCTGCAGCAGCTTTGCTCAATCCATTCCATTGTGATGGAAGAAGCATCCAGATATGAGCGGGATTCTATGGCCTCAAGTCCCATCTCTTCCAGCACCGACTCCATAGAAGAACGGTAGCCATCCAGATCAGCCATGCCCGCCCCGGACGGGTCTTCGGTCCAGGTCCAGTCATACACGTTTCCCTCCGTCCATCCCGGCCTGTCCTCCCCGGATGGATCCGTCCCTTCCTCCCGGTAAATGCGCCTGCACAGATACAAAAGCCCCTCGTCCTCCATCAATATATCGGAAACGTATGCACCGGAAAAGCTTGGCCATTCCGTATTTTCTATCCCGCCGGATATTTCCAGGACGCCGTCTTTATACTGGAAAGCAAGGATCCCGTAGCATTGTGCGTTTTGGTTGAGCATGTAATCCAGATAGATCGTTTCTCCACCCGGCCTTTTTGCGGTAAACAGCTGGAAAGAAGCGGAACACTCGGTATCCGGAAGCCCCGGAATACGGATTTTCTTTTCCGCTGCCACTGCAGCCTCTTCCCCTTCTGACTCATACACAGACAGGTATAAATCCACATAGGTCAGATGATTGGAGGCGCCTTCTTCATATCCCGTCCCATCTGCCCGCAGGGTAAGAAGTTCCGGTGCGCCATCTTCGTCATAATCGCTAATCTGGCCGCAAAGCATGCCTGTAAGCCGCTCTGGAACTACCGCCTGGGAGATGATTCCCGGGGTGCCGGAAGCCAGATAATCTTCCTCCGTATTGACTAAGCCATACCTTTCCGAAAGCGAGGAAAACAGTTCCCGCAAAAGCGATTCTCTTCGGGCATTTTCTTCTTCCTCCGGCTCCTTTGACGGCTCTGCCTGAATCTCCCCTCCCCCATAATCCTCTGGATAGAGGAAAAAGATATTCACCGCCTCGTATTCTTCCTCCCCTGTCTGCTCTTCTGGCCGCAGGTATGTTTCCAGCTGCGCTCCCAGTCCTTCCAGTTCCTGATAGCCCTCTGCTGAAATCCGAATCTTCCGTTTATGCAGGTATGGGTCGCCGTCAATAATGCAGCAGCCCAAACTGTCTGTGGTGTAGGAGTCCAGGGGAAGATCGGCAAAAAACGTCTGCCACAAAAGCGTTACCCTTGCCCCCTCCACCGGATTATGGCTCACCCCGTCCAGCACCTGGATGCTGCACAGAGAAACCGCGTCCTCTGCCTCCCGGATATCCTCGCTTGAGGAGGTGGAAAAAGGAATCTCCGCACGCAAAAGCGCCGACCGCACATCCTCTGCCTGGGCCGATGAGATCTGTCCCTGCCTTTCCATAGCCTGGGCAGTGGCATCCATGGCTTCTGCAAAATCCACATATTCTGCCGGATCGTTCAGGAGGAAAAGGGAGCGGTACAGAAGCATTGACAGCTTCTTTACTGCAGTATCCACATTCATCCCCTCCTGCTTCCTCCAGGAATCCCAAATCTGTCCCATCACATTGGTCAGGATCGTCCCTCCGTCATGACATTCGGTGCTGTCCTTCATATAGGAATACGTATAAATCTGGCTCCCATCTTTCCCCTTCCCGTTTTCCGGCCTTAGTTTCCGTCCGGTGGGCGTGTTGACCCAGTCCGGATCCTCCCCGGAAAAATACGCTTCCATCATCTCCGCGAACCCATCGCTGTATCCCTCCATTACGGAATTGCCTCCGTAATTTCCCAGAAAATACTGGGTTACCAGATGGGTGTACTCATGGCCGATCAGGTTCCAGTCCTCTGTCTTCGCCCAGATTCCTGCGGCAATTACCCCGGAGTCGCCGTCTTCCACCCAGGATTTTGCATTCCATGGATTGATGCGGTCAGCACCTCCATTCAGCCCGGAATCATAGAGAATGCGGGTCACCCCATTCTTGTCATCAAAACCATGCCGCCCCAGCACTTCCTGGAAAAAATCATAGCTCATGGATGCCATGACATAGGCCTGGATTCCCCGCACTTCCGGCTTCTGGTTCTTGGAAATAATCCTTTCGATGGCTTCCGTGGAATAGGCAGCCACATCCAGCATTCCGGATTTGCCAAAGCTTTTTCCATCCATCCCCTTATACAAGTACAGCCCTCGCTGCAGGTCCTGCATCAGATACAGGCTTCCCCCCGACTCATTTTTGAGAGAAAACCAGTGCTGAATTTTCACATTATGATTTTGGGGATAGAAAGCATATTCCAGCTTTATCTGTTCTCCAGACTCTGCCTCCGATGCCAGCTCCACATTCGAAAGGATTTCTCCGCTTTCCGCGTCAATGAGAAGCTCCCGAACACACAAGCCCTGGCCTCCTGTCTTTATGTATCCCAGATATGCCAGATGCGCATCCCCCTCCTCCTCCACGAAAATGACCAGGGGCGTTTCCTCGTCCTGTTCAAAATAGAGGGACTCCGCATCCTCCACATACTGGCTCACTGCCTGGATAAGCCCTGCTTCATCCAGGTTGGGAACCGTATCCACCGCTCCCACATCCACATAATTTCCCGCCGCCAGATCCGCTATCCCCTGTTCGTCCGTCACCACAGAGACGCCATGGCGGTAAACCGGAATCCCCTGATACATTTGGTCCATCCGGTAGCAGACCACCCCATCGGACTCTGCCGCAAACCGTTCCTTAAGGACAGCTTCCGCCTCCTCCAGGGATGCGCCTTCACAGAGTCCCAGCGCAATCGCCGCCTCCTTTGCCTGAGCAACATCGGAGACCGGCAGCTCTTCTTTGACAGAAATAATATGGCCGGATGCCGATCCCTTATTGCCGCTTTCCCCGTGGGAGAATTCCTGAATTTTTTCTGCCAAATCCTGAATAACGCTGCCTGGCTCCCAGCGCTCCGCTTCTTCTCCATTTATCTGGCAGCCGGTGCATAAAACGAATATGCCCAGCAAAAAAGGTAAAATTCTCCTTCTCTTTCTCATCGGCTTTTCCCGCCTTTACTCATTTCCAAAAAGTTCCCCCAGGATCGCTTCCAAAAGACCGCCATCTTCACCGCCATCCTGGGCCTGGTTTGCTTTCTCCTCCATCTGGCCCCAGTCAAAAATCTCCGATAAAGGAAGCTTCGCCAGGTCAGACAAGCTTAAGTCACCCAGTCCGCTCTCCGCCAGCTCATCTTCCTGTCCCGGAAAGATTACCCTGTCAGCCTCATCCTCAGAAAGCAGTGTCAGATCCATGGTCATCAGCCATTTCCCGCCCTGCTTTTCCATATTGATTACCTGCTCCTGCCCCGTATTGGCTTCAATAAAATAAACCGTAGCTTTATCTCCCTTAATCAGCGTTTTTGTCACCTGGAAATCCACCTGCGGATACTCCCCTGCCCCATACTCCCCGGCAATCGCCGTAAAAAAAGGCATCATATCAATTAAATCCTCAGCGCCGATTCCCAGATCAAATCCAGTTACCGCCCCGACAATATTCATGGTCACATCCAGCCCTGCCGTCATTGCGTTCCGCGTTCCCTCATCCATGCACTCCAGCATAGCCTCCACATCCATCGCGTTGATGGCATCCTCATACGCTTCAATCGTCTCCTCCGGCAGATGCGCCCTGGTCAATTCCGGCGAAAGACAGCCGCCCAGGCACAGGGATGCTGCGCAAAGCAGTACTCCCGTCCGAATTCCTTTCCCGTATTTTCCTCCATTCATCCAAATCCCCCTCTTTCTGCCTGTGATATTCCTATCATAGCATAGGGACATGAAAAAAAACGGGGCGTTTTTTGTATGAAAACGTCCCGTTTTTGCTTATTCTTTTTTCATTCTCTTAAACCTTAAACCGGTAGCCTACCCCCCAGATTGTCTCGATGTACTGAGGCTTGGCCGTATTGAATTCGATCTTTTCGCGGATCTTCTTAATGTGTACCGTCACCGTGGCAATGTCTCCGATGGATTCCATGTCCCAGATCTTGGAGAACAGTTCTTCCTTTGTAAAAACGTGGTTGGGGTTCTGAGCCAGGAATGTTAAAAGGTCAAATTCCTTGGTGGTAAAATTCTTCTCCTCGCCATTTACCCACACGCGGCGGGCGGTCTTATCAATCTTAAGTCCCCGGATCTCGATCACATCATTTGCCGGCATGCCGCTGCTGATCAGCCGCTCGTATCTGGCCAGATGCGCCTTTACCCGGGCCACCAGCTCGCTGGGGCTGAAGGGTTTTGTAATGTAATCATCGGCTCCGAGCCCAAGGCCCCGGATCTTGTCAATGTCTTCCTTCTTTGCAGAAACCATAAGAACGGGGGTATTCTTCACCTCCCGGATCCGGCGGCAGATCTCAAATCCGTCCGTCCCCGGAAGCATCAGATCCAGGATAAACAAATCAAAATCTTCTTTCAGAGAGCGCTCCAGCCCCACCGTTCCGTCATTTTCAATCTCCACCTCGAAGCCGCTCAGCTCCAGATAGTCTTTCTCCAGCTCGGCGATGGTCTCTTCATCTTCAATAATGAGTATCCTGCTCATTCCTGTATTACCTCCTGATATTTCCTGAGTACAAAATGGATCTCTGTTCCGATGCCTTCCTTACTGGTGGCCCAGATCTTTCCTCCATGGTCCTCTATGATTTTCCTTACAATGGAAAGGCCGATGCCGCTTCCGCCCTTGGAAGAATTCCGCGAGGAATCCGCCCGGTAAAAACGGTCGAAAATATTCGGCAGATCCTTCTGGGCAATTCCCTTTCCATTATCCTCGATCTCCACTTCAATAAAATCGCCCACATCCTTAATCCGGATATTAATGATGCCTTTCTTCTTGTCAATATACTTTACGGAGTTTCCGATAATATTATTGATCACCCGCTTCATCTGCTCGGCATCGGCAATGACCACTACATCTTCATCCACATAATTAAAGTATCCCAGTTCGATGCCCTTGGCCTCCATGTCCAGGCCCACCTCTTCTACGCAGTCCCTGAAGTACTGGGCCACGTTGATCTTTGTGAAGGTGTAGGGGATCTTGTTGGTATCGATCTTTGAGTAGAAGGTCAGCTCATCGATGAGACGGTCCATATCGTTGGCTTTATTGTAGATGGTCCGGATGTACTTGTCCAGCCGCTGGGGCGAAGACGCCACGCCATCCATGATCCCTTCTGCGTATCCCTTGATAGCTGTGATCGGCGTTTTCAGATCATGGGCAATGTTGCTGATCAGTTCCTTGCTTTCCTTATCATACTGCACCTTTTCCTCACCGGACTCCTTAAGACGGATCCGCATCTCCTCAAAATCCTGACAGAGCTGCCCGATCTCATCCTCATTCTCTACCTCCAGGGTAAAGTCCAGATTCCCATCGCGGATCTGCTTGGTGGCCTCCTGAAGCCTCCCCAGGGGCCGCAAAATGGAGCGGTAAATCCAGAGTGTCAGAAGGAATCCTACTCCGATCAAAATTGCCAGTCCCATAAACAGCATTTCCGCAATCATGGACTTTACTTCCGGAACAAATTCATCCACGCGGGAGACGATAAACACCGTACCCTCACTGTCATCCGGAAAACGGAAATCCATCTGCTTAAGCAGGTGCTGGCTGTCGCCGTCCAGATATATGCCGCCTTCCAGATCGTCATTTAATGAGGAATACTCCGGCAGCATACTGCACAGTTCCATGTCAGCCGCAGCATCCATACTGCCATTATAAATCAGTTGGCTGTCTTTGCGGACAATCAGATATGCATAATGATCCAGGAGCTGCTGATTCAGCTGATTTAAATATTCTGTATTCTCAAACCGCCCGGAATCTTCATCCAGGCTCTGACGGATCTGTGCCTGGTATTTCTGAGTCAGGCGGTTAAAAATCTGCATGGAATTCGCAGAAAGGAGTTCAATCTGCTCGTTCAGCCCATACGCTTTCCGGAAGGCCTGAGCCTGGTAATTGGAAAGCCCGTACGCTGCCGCACAGATCAATATAACAGGCGCAAGGGTTATGATAAAGAATGTTACTGCCAGACGTGTTTTTAACTTCATGCTGCGCCTCCTTATCCTTGCAATCCGACAAGACGCGTCACTGGCGCGTCCTGCTGGATACTTCGTAATAAAAACTCTGCCGCCCAGCAGGCAGCATGTAGAAAGAAACAGCCCTCTTTTCGGATGGGCTGCAGATAAGTACCGGCAGATTGCTTCTTCATACCTAATTTATTATAGCATAAATCCCATATCCTGTTTCTTAAAACATTCTAAACTTTATATTGACCCAAAAGAAACACGCGCACAACTGCCCTGACAGCAGCCTGCGCGCGTTTCATGGGGAATCCGTTTTTTGTTTCCCCTTTTTATTTGATTATAACAGTTCAGGACATCCGATTCGATTCATCCGCAGCCGTCAGATCCCTTAGATCAGACCCAGCTGTTTTAAAGCCCAGGCAATGCCGTCATCTTCCACATTTCGGGTAAGGAAGGAATCAAAGACTTCCAGTTCCCTGTCATGCTTTCCCATAAGAACCCGGTTCTTTGCATATGCAAACATAGGCAGGTCATTGGTACTGTCTCCGAATACATAGGCATCTTCCAGGGACAGACCATATTCCTTCAGAACCGCGGCAATGGCAGTAGCCTTGGAATGGCCTTTGGGGACGCATTCCCAGAAATTATTTCCCCGGTCGATAATGTCGAAATCTGCCTGCAGGTTTCCGAAAAAACCTTCCTTGTCACTGTTTTCATCAGTAATGCAGCAGAATTTGTCATAATCGTAGCTTTCATCCTCCAGAGGCAGAGGAGAAAGAGCCCCTTGTGCGGCAATCAGCCGGCGGCTCCTTTCGATGGCCGGCATCCAGGAAACCGCCTCTGGAAGATAGCAGCCGCCCTTTCCCTCCAGCATTCCCTCGATCCGGTACTGCTTCAGCAGGCGGCGGATCTCTACTCCCCGCTCATGGGGAATACTCCGGGCATACAGTTTGCGGCCGCCGGCAATCAGATAGGTTCCGCAGCCGCACAGCCAGCCGTCCATCTCGATCATATCCCGCACGGAATCCAGAAGTTTGGAAACCCGTCCGGAATTTACAAAGGCAAGGTGTCCCTGCCTCCTTGCTTCCTGTACCGCCTTAACGGCACTTTCCGGAATCCTTCTGGTCTTTTCGTCCAGAAGGGTGCCGTCTACATCAAAAAACAGGGCTTTTCTGCTACTCATCGGAATCATCTCCCCGGAACACAATGGTTCCTGTCTTTTCATCCATGCTGTCCACAATGGCCAAAGACTCCACGCGGATTCCCTTGGCCCGGAGCATATCGCCGCCAACCTGAAAACCTTTTTCGATTACAATACCGGCTCCCACCAGCTCTGCGCCGGAATCCTTTACGATCTGAGCCAGTCCTTCCAGCGCCTTTCCGTTGGCCAGGAAATCATCGATAAGAAGGACCTTATCGCCTTTTCCCAGAAATTCCTTGGACACAATGATATCATAAATCCTTCCATGGGTGAAGGACTCCACCTTGGTGGTATACACCTCTCCGGCAATGTTCTTTGTCTCGGTCTTTTTTGCAAACACTACTGGAACCTGAAAACTCTGCGCTGCCACACAGGCAATTCCAATCCCGGAAGCTTCGATGGTGAGGATCTTATTAACCTCCGCATCTGCAAAACGGCGCTTAAACTCCCGTCCGATTGCTTCAAACAGTTTGATATCCATCTGATGATTTAAAAAGCTGTCTACCTTCAGCACATTTCCTGCCTTGATCTTTCCGTCCCTGCGGATTCTGTCCTTCAGCTCTTTCATGCCATCCTCCGTTCCATTCCCTCTTTATCCTTTGTTTTTATGCGACATCCTGTGCCTTTTTCCGGGATCTGCTTATTCTGCAGCCTCCGTCTCTTCCGGCGTCTTTACTGCATTATCTACCAGGAAGTTCATAACTTTCATATTCCGTGCCGCCTCATCCACGGCCTCCTGGCCGTAAGCAGTTACCAGTTCATCCGGGCTTTCCAGATCGTAAAGTTTGGCCACTTCCATACGGTCGGAATCTTCCACCTGAAGATTCTCAGCCTCTGCGATAGCCTGGCACACCAAAGTTACCTGGGCGCTGCTTTCGATACTGGAACGCATGTAATCCTTAAATCCATCCTCATCCATGCCGTACATGGCAGCATAATCCGAAAGCGCAATTCCGCTCTGCTCTAAAGCTGTATTCATCTGCTCCAGCTGGGAATCAAATTCCGCATTCACCTGCTCATCCAGCCCGTCAAAAGTACTGTTCTCAATGGCAAGCTCAATGGCCTGATTCTGCATTTCAATCTGTGCGCTCTGCACCGCCATCTCCTCCAGAGACTGACGCACCTCCTGCCGGTACTCATCTACCGTAGTGCTGGTGTCTGAGACCTTCTGCACAAAGGCATCGTCCAGAACGGCTTCCTGCTCCTCCTGGATGGAGTTTACCGTGACCTCAAAAACAACATCCTGACCGGCCAGATCCGCATTGCCGTAATCCTCCGGGAAGGTTAAGTTAAGGCTTACCTCATCTCCGGTATTGGCGCCGATCAGACCGTCCTCAAAGCCGTCGATAAAAGTTCCGGAGCCTAAGGTCAGATCATATCCTTCCGCAGAGCCGCCGTCAAAGGCCTCGCCGTCTTTCAATCCAACGTAGTCGATATTCACTACATCGCCGTCCTGAGCCGGCCGGTCCGTTACTTCGATCATATTGGGATTTATGCTGAGGGTGTAGTTGATCTGGGTCTCCACATCTTCATCCGTCACCTCAGTACTTGGCTCTGTGATCTCCAGTCCCATATAATTCCCCAGTGTAACCGTCCCCTGAGGGATATCCGCCTGAGTCTCTGACTGGCTCTGTTCTGCGGTCTCCTGTGCTTGTGTCTCCTGGCTGTCGCTGTTTTTGCATCCGGTGGCAAGCACTGCAGCCGCAGCGGCACAAAAACATAATGCTGCAAGTTTTTTTCTCATGACAAACAAATCCTTTTCTTTTATGATTTCATCGGCCCGGCCCCCGGGCCGGAATGCTGATTTATTAGTTATATCACAGGGCCGGTATAAAAAAAAGCGTTTCCTGCAAATTCATAAAATTTTAAGGGAAGCCGTCCGGGCAGAACGGCTTCCTGAAAATCATTTGTAAAACGCCCGGAATGCCTTGTAGGTATTCCACACATCCAGCTTGGATGCCAGCTCAAAAGGAGCATGCATGGACAGAATCGGCACACCCAGATCCACCGTATCCACATCCATGGCTGCCACGAACTTGGCAATGGTTCCGCCGCCGCCCTCATCTACTTTTCCCAGTTCTCCAGCCTGCCAGTAAACGCCGGCTTCCTCCATGATGCCGATAACCTTCCCCATCAGTTCCGCACCTGCATCGTTGGAAGAAGACTTTCCTCTGGCTCCCGTATACTTGGTCAGCACGCACCCCTTATTTATGTAAGAAGAATTCCGGCTCTCATAAACATCCGGGAAGGTGGGGTCATAAGCTGCATTTACATCAGAAGACAGGCACATGGAATTCTTAAGAATCCTGCGCACCGGAATTCCTTCCAGATCTGCCAGATCCTGGATGTAATGAAGTACATAGCTGGATGCCAGTCCTGTGTTTCCCTCTGATCCGATCTCTTCTTTATCTGTAAGGATGGTCACCGTAGTATGTTCCGGCATATCCGTATCCATCTCTGCCATCAGCGCCGTATAGGCACATACTCTGTCATCCTGTCCGTAAGCACCGATCAGGCTCCGGTCCAGACCTACATCGCAGGCCTTCTGAGCCGGCACCATCTCGATCTCCGCCCGGTAGAAATCGGCTTCCGTAATACCGTACTGCTGGTTCAGAAGCTCCAGAGCAAGAAGCTTTACGGGCTCCTTAACCTGGTCATCCTGATAGGGCAGAGAACCGATGACGATATTTAACTCCTCGCCTTTCAGTCCCTCGCGCAGAGGACGCTCATTCTGTTTTCCCGCCAGATGGGGCAGCAGATCTGTAATGCAGAATACCGGATCCCCTTCCTTCTCACCGATGCAGATCTCCACTTTCTCACCGTTTTTCTTCATAACCACACCGTGCATGGCCAGAGGGATGGTTCCCCACTGATACTTGCGGATGCCTCCGTAATAATGGGTCTTAAAATACGCCATCTCATCTTTTTCATACATGGGATTCGGCTTTAAGTCCAGTCTGGGGGAATCGATATGGGCGCCGTTTATGCGGAGACCTTCCTCCAGAGGCAGACGGCCAAATGTGGTAGCAATCAGCGACTTTCCTCTGTTTACATAGTAAACTTTGTCTCCGGCCTGGTAGGATGCGCCGGCCTCAAAAGGACGGTAACCATTCTTTTCCAGAAGTTTTACGGCGTAGCGTACGCACTCCCGCTCTGTCTTTCCTTCATCCAGAAATTTCTTGTAGCCCTCGCAGAATTTCCGGGCCTTTTCCACCTGCTTCGGCGCGTCCTTTCCGATATTCGGTACACTCCAGGTCAGTTTCTCGGCCAGTTCCTGGCCTTTTGTCTTTTTTGGCATGTTCTTATCCTCCGTTTTTGTTTTCATGTAAGATGTTTTACCCTTTCGGAAACAGCTGGCTGCTGTCCAGAGACAGGGTAAAGGGTCCGTCATTGATCAGCGAAACCTTCATATCTGCTCCAAAGCTTCCATGGGCCGTTTTCGGAACCCTCTCCTTAAAAGCAGCGATCATTCTCTCATACAGGGCACAGGCCTTTTCCGGAGCACCTGCATCCGTAAAGCCCGGCCGGTTTCCTTTCCGGCAGTCCGCATATAAGGTAAACTGACTGATCACCAGTACCTCTCCGCCTACATCTGCCAGAGAAAGGTTTGTCTTTCCATTTTCATCTTCAAAGATCCGCAGACGGCATATCTTGTCCGTCATCCGATCTGCTATTTTTTCGTCATCCTCGTGGGAGACGCCTACCAGCAAAAGAAACCCTTTTCCGATTCTGCCGATCTCCTCTCCCTCTACCGAAACCGATGCTTCCAGCACCCTCTGCAGCACAACTCGCATATTCTGCCTCTTTTCTTTTTCTGTTCTTTTCCGCCGTCCTGTAGGCTGCTGCAAAAGTCCCTGCCGATCCATTCAGACTACTGCAGAAGCAGCCGCAGCCGTTCCAGCAGTCCTTCTGCCGCCTCTTCCCGATAGCAGATCTCTCTGGCCTCTACCGGATAATCCGTAATGATGTTGTCCACACCGGCCATCTTCATTTCTTCCATCTCGCTTTTTGTATTTACCGTCCAGGCATGAACCGCCTTGCCGGCCTCATGGGCCCGCTCTGTCATGGCCGCAGTCACGAAACTGGAACGGATGCTGATGAAATCCAGATATTCATTTTCAAAATAATTTCCATAGGCCGCCGCAATAATATACCCGGTACGGATATCCGGCGCAGCCTCTTTTACCCGCTTCAGATACTCCATGCTGGTGGATGTGATCACACACTGCTCTTCCATTTCCATTTCCCGGATCAGCGCCGCGGTCTTTTCCGGCATGTCCGTATCCTTTCCGATGTTTTTCAGTTCCAGGTTCAGGTTAATCTTTCCTTTTGCGTATTCCATGACCTCCGAAAGCAGAGGGATCTTTTCTCCTGCATACTCAGCCGAAAAAGAGGATCCCACATCCAGCTTAAGAAGCTCTTCCAGAGTCAGATCCTCCACCCGCCGGTCTGTTCCTGCCACCCGTTTTAAATTCCGGTCATGACACAAAACCAGTTCCCCATCCCGGCTTTCCTGTACGTCCACCTCCGCGAAATCTGCCATTTCTTCCACAGCCATCTCGATGGCCGCCATGGTATTCTCCGGAGCCGACTTAGAACTCCCGCGATGGGCGGTAATCTGAATTTCCAGAAATGCATCGTCCCGCAGCCGGGAACCGTTAAAAGCCAGATTAAATAAAAAAGCAGCGCCGGCTGCGGCCACAACACCACACAAAGCTGCCGCCCGGCCGCCGTCCCTCCATCCTTTGCCCACGAAATAAGGCTGTCTTTCCTTTGCGCTTTCTTCATTTTGATAATAAACAGCCGTCAGCATTCCCAGATTCAGGACCGCCGTAAAAATGCTGTATGCAAAAATCAGCGCCAGTTCCACCACGCCGGAGGCACGGCTCTGGGCTGCCAGCTGGAGAGGCTGCCGCACCAGAAGCATCACGGCTGCCGCCGTAAAAAATTCCCCAAGAAAATAAGCAAAGGCCATGACAGCCGCCAGCCCCAGGTTCCCTGCCAGAAAAAGCAGGAGAGTCCGCCTCCATCTTTTCCGGAACAGGCAGAAGCTTTTCCATCGGCTGTCTCCGTAAGCCTTCTGCTCAATCATGGAATACTGGGGCATATATGCCCTGGCTGCAAGCCAGACTGCCAGAAAAACAAGGAAAAGCCCTGCTCCCCATCTTCCGCCCCGCAGAGAAAGCAGTTCCTCCACAACGAAATTTACCGGCTTTATCCTGCTGAGAAGCAGGTACAGAGGGATTACCTGAATAAAAAGCCCCCCTGCTCCGATCAAAAGGAAAAGTCCCTTATTCCTCTTTTTCAGTTCATCTGCCGACTTGCGTATGCCGCCGGCCAGCATTCCCGGCGGCATGACCCGGCGGGAATACGCCGCCCCTTCAAAGGCGGTCAGCAGCGCTCCCGCTTCTACTGCAGTTACGGCAAGTCCTGCCAGAATAAGAAAAAGCAGAAGCAAAAGAGTCGCCGGCCGGATCAGAAATCCAGCCAGATTCTCTTCTGTAATATAGCTGAAGCCTGCCGCCTCCATAGCCAGACGGAGTCCCTGTTCCAGTGCAAACAGGAAAACCGGAAAAACAAATATCCGGTAAAGGAGCTCAAATATCAGGATATCCACCAGGTTTACCCGTATGGCTCCTGCTGTTTTCTTAATCAGCCCCATCTTTTCACTTCCCTTTCATTCCCCCCGCAAGGGGGCCTTCAGGAAGCCGGATCCCGGTCCTTCCTACGCTCCTCTGCAATGGCCAGTATGGCCTTATTCAGCGAATACATTTTATTGTCCAGCATATCCACCATGTCAGCACAGGACTTTAAATCCCGAAGGAGCGCTTCCGGAGCATCCCCCTCGAACTTATAGGCAATCTTGTGTTCCAGGCTGGCCCAGAAATCCATGGCCACCGACCGGATCTGCACTTCCACCTTCACATCCCGCCGCCCGTCTGTCAGATATACCGGCACAGACACTACCATATGATAACTTTTATAGCCGTTGGGCTTGGGATGCTTGATATAATCCTTTACATAAAGGACCGTCACATCCTCCTGCCGCTCCAGCACATCTGCGATCTGATAAATATCAGAGGTAAAGGAGCAGATGATCCGGACTCCGGCAATATCGCTGAGCCTGGTATTCATGTTGTCAATGGTCACCTCATATCCATCCTGCTTCAGCTTGCGCACAATGCTGTCTGCCGTCTTCAGTCTGGATTTGATGTGCTCAATGGGATTGTACCGGTACCGGCAGACGAATTCGTCATTCAGCATCTCTGCTTTCATGGTCATCTGCTTCAGTGCCGATTCATAAAGAAACATGGTTTCTTCCCATCTGTCCACCTGATCCTCATCCTTCAGGATATTTTCCAATCTCTTTTTCTCCTTTATTACAGTTTTAATCCCTTTAACAGGGCGCCGAGGCCTGTGGTGGCCTCTCCTTTTTCCTTGTAGTCAAATACTTCTTCCGGTTCATCTTCCGGCTGGATGGCCTTCATGGACAGACGGATCTTTCCGTTCTCTGCAGACAGGATCTTTACCTTTATGGTCTGCCCCTCCTTTAATACCACGCCGGGATGCTTGATCCGCTGGCTGCTGATCTGGGAAATATGAAGAAGGCCGGTAAGTCCGTTTTCCAGGGTGACAAAAGCGCCGTAATCCTTAAGGCTCTCTACAGTCCCCTCCACAATGGAACCGGGCTGGCACTTTGCCACCCTGCGCCGTCTCTCGTCTGCCAGCTTTTCTCTGGCCACCTCCCGGCCGGAAAGCACCAGACGCTGATTCTCCTCGTCTGCCGTGATCACAGTTACCTCGATGGTCTTTCCGTTCCACTCATTTAAATCCTCCACATACTCTGCCGCAAGCTTGGATGCGGGAATAAAGCCGCGGATACCGTCTAAATATGCCACGGCGCCGCCCTTTACGATCTCTGTGATCTTTACCGGAACTACCGTGCGCTCTTCCATCATGGTCTTAAACTTATCCCAGGCCAATACATCATTGGCCTCTTTCCGTGAAAGAACGATGTTCCCCTCGCCGTCATCGGTACGAACTACCGTAGCCGTAATCTCATCGCCCGGGTGAATCTCTTCCTTCAAATTAAATTCCGGATCATTGGACAGGTCTTCTTTTGAAATGATGCCTTCCGCATAATACTTAAGATCCAGAATCACCCGGTCATCCTCCACTCCGATTACGGTTCCTGTCAGGATATCTCCCTCCCTGATCTTCTTAAAAGAAGCCTCCAGTTCTGCCTCATAATCCGCCATGGACTCCTCTGGCATATCCGGTGTTTCCATCTCTTCTGTATTTTTGATTTCGTCGCTCATATCTTTCGCACCTTCCTTTCTGGCTGCTGCCTGCCTTTCTTTCCGCAGCCGCCCGACTTTCTATATCATAGCACAATCCCGGTTAAAACAAAAGCCCAAACAGCAGGCATTTCACTGCATGCCCTCTGCCATTTTACCTGGACTTGACTGGACTTTTTCCCTGCAAAACTTTATACTGAAAATGAATCCCAGTTGAAATTTACAATAATTCAGACGGAGGAAAAAATAATGATTGATCTTCTGGATTTGCATACCCACACCGCAGCCAGCGGCCACGCCTACAATTCCCTGTATGAAATGATCCGCGCGGCAGCAGACAGGGGACTGACTCTTTACGGCTGTTCCGACCACGCGCCCATGATGCCGGGGGGGCCCCATTTTTTTCACTTTATTAACTTCAAGGTGGTTCCCAGAGAAGTTTACGGCGTCAAAGTCTTAATGGGAGCGGAATTAAATATCATGGATTACCAGGGCCGGGTGGATCTTAATGAGGATGTTCTGAAAAATCTGGACTATGCCATCGCAAGTCTCCATACCCCCTGTATCCGGCCCGGCACCCGCCAGGAAAACACCAGCGCCTATTTAAATGCACTGGCAAATCCTTACGTAAATATCATCGGGCACCCTGATGACGCCAGATACCCCATCGATTATGAAGCTCTGGTAAAAGGCGCAAAAAAATATCATAAGCTTCTGGAGGTAAACAGTTCCTCTCTCCATCCCCGCAGCGTCCGCTGTGCCGGCGCCGCAGACAGCTACCGGACCATGCTGAAGCTGTGCATGGAAGAAGAAGTTTCCATCATCGTAAACAGCGATGCCCATATCGAAAGCGATGTAGGAAATCATAAGCGTGCCTTTGATCTGCTGGAAGAAATGCATTTCCCCCCGGAACTTGTGGTCAACACAAGCCTTGACCTGCTGCTTTCCTACATTCCCAGCCTGGAACAGGTACTGTAAATTTTGCATTTTTTATTGACAGGGCTTTCCTTTCGAATTATAATAGTAATTGTTATTAATATTGATGTGGCTGCTCCGGCGCTAAGGCAGCCCGTCACTGTGGAAAGGAGGCCCCATGAAAACTCTGAAATACAGCCGACAGCGTGAATCCATTAAGAACGCTCTGGCCAGGCGCTGCGATCATCCTACTGCAGATGCCCTTTATGCCAGCATCCGGGAAGAATTCCCCAATATCAGCCTGGGAACCGTCTACCGGAACCTGAACCTTCTTGTGGAGCTGGGTGAGATCCAAAAACTGAATTTTGGCGATGGCGCAGACCATTTCGACAGCAATACTTCAAATCATTACCATTTCGTCTGCCGATGCTGCCGCCAGGTCTTCGACCTTCCCATGCTGCCCGTCGAAGAGATCAATTCTCTGGCCCAGCGTTCCTATGCCGGAAGGATTGAAGGCCACACCACCACCTTCTTCGGCACCTGCAGCGAATGTCTTGAAAATAATTCTCACGAATTGGCGCAAACCTCTTGACATTGGCTGACGGATATGATACAGTCATATCAGTAATCATTACTATTTTGATTGCAATAATTTCTAAAGAAACAAAAAGACTATAAATTAAAAGAAAAGGAGACTGCGAACATGAAAAAGTGGGTATGTACAGTATGTGGTTACGTTTATGAGGGAGAGAATCCGCCGGAGGCATGTCCTGTGTGCAAGGTTCCTGCTTCCAAGTTCAAACTGCAGGAAGAGGAAATGACCTGGGCCTGCCAGCATGAGATCGGCGTAGGCAAGGCTGAGGGTGTAAGCGAAGATATCATCAAGGATCTGCGCGCAAACTTCGAGGGCGAGTGCTCTGAGGTAGGTATGTATCTGGCTATGTCCCGTCAGGCATATCGTGAAGGCTATCCGGAGATCGGCGAGTACTATAGAACTGCTGCTTTCGAGGAAGCTGAGCATGCTGCAAAGTTTGCAGAGCTGTTAGGCGAAGTTGTTACCACCAGCACCAAGAAGAACCTGGAGCTGCGCGTTGCTGCTGAGAACGGCGCTACCGCCGGCAAGTTTGACCTGGCTCTTCGTGCTAAGAAGGCAAACCTGGATGCAATCCATGACACCGTTCATGAGATGGCTAAGGACGAAGCCCGTCACGGCTGTGCTTTCCAGGGCTTATTAAAGAGATACTTTGGCTAAGCTGCGATAATTTAAAAGGAGGATCTTATGTCAAAATACAGCGGAACAAAAACTGAGCAGAATTTAAAGGATGCATTTGCCGGCGAATCCCAGGCCAGAAATAAATATACCTTCTATGCTTCCGTAGCAAAGAAGGCCGGCTACGAGCAGATGGCCGCCCTGTATCTGGAAACTGCTGATCAGGAAAAAGAACATGCAAAAATGTGGTTCAAAGAGTTGCATGGCGGCGTGGGAACTCCTGAAGCAAACCTGGAAGACGCTGCTGCAGGTGAGAACTATGAGTGGACCGATATGTATGCCCGCATGGCCAGAGAAGCCAGAGAAGAAGGCTTTGAGGATCTGGCTGTAAAGTTTGAACTGGTAGCAAAGGTAGAGGCAGCTCATGAGAGACGCTATAAGAAGCTTTTAGAGAGCCTGAAGGCCGATAAGACCTTCAAGGGCGATGCTCCTTTAGGATGGAAGTGCCGCAACTGCGGATACATCTATGAAGGCGAAGAAGCTCCTGAAATCTGCCCCTGCTGCGCACATCCGAAGGCTTACTTCGAGAGAAAAGTGGAAAACTACTAAATCACATGCAGTTCGTGCAGTGTATGCAAAAGAAGGCGGACCTCTCATAATGGGAGGCCCGCCTTCTGCATGTATAGGGGTATCGAAAATTCGTTTATGTTATTTTGATTCCGCCTTATCCGGCTCTTCTTTCTCCATCAGTTCCCGCACCTGGCGCACCCGCTCATGGAGAAAATCAGCCCAAACCGTATCATCCAGATACGGCTGGCTCTCGTGAGTATACTGACCGGCCCGGTCCATGATTTCGATCTGATTGGGATGACTGGGAAGGGCAATATCCACGTGAATCGCCGCCAGCTTTTCCTCATCTGCCAGGAAACGCGCCCGCAGATCCGGCGTCAGATAACGGCTGGAAGCGTAATACCGGTCATTCATGGTATTGGCCCCCACACCGCCATGCATGGCGATCTGATAAATCTGCCCGTTTACGGGATTCTTCTCCTCCCAGAAAAAGCTGGTGCATCCCACAGTATGGCCCGGCGTCAGCATAGTCCGGATGGAAATATCGCCAAGGCATACCGGCTCGTCATCCGAATAATACTCGTCCACCTGAAAGTTCTGGGGGTGGGAGTCTGCATCCAGCACCATGGTCTCTTCCGGACAGGAACGGTAAAATTCCGCATCCTCTCTGGACATATAAATCTTCGCGCCGGTAAGGGCTTTCATGGCCGCCGCTCCTCCCATATGGTCGAAATGGGCGTGGCTCAGCAGAATTTTCTTAATATCTTTCAGGCAGAAACCTGCGCGGTAAATGGAGTCCACCATAAGATAAAGGCTCTCCGGAATGGCAGTATCGATCAGGATCAGTCCGTCCCCGGTATCGATCAGATAGCACCCCACCCAGGTCTGTCCGGCCACATACCAGGTCCTTGGAGATACCTGGAAGGGATCTGCAGCCAGACGCCACGGTTCATAGGCCAAAGTTTTCACCGGCTCCGGTGTGGGTTTTGTACAGCGAAATGACATCTTATCCTCTCCTTCTTTTCCTGTTTTCAGCCGCCGGCCAAAAACATTTTAACAATTTTTTTGTCCGTTCTCTCTGTTTTTTGTGTAATTTTATTATAATTCCTCTATTCCCTTATTTCAACTTATTGATTTTTATTTGTTTTCTAATTTATTCTAAGTTATCATCCTTTGCCAGCCCTTCTTTCCGGCCTTACTTCTCCTTTTCTTTGAAAGTCCTGCCGCAGGCGCATGATGGTTTTCGGCAGAAATAAGATTTGTAAATTTCTTCCCCCTGTGCTACGATAAAAGAATCAGCAAGGAGGTATTCGCTTATGAAATTTGTTACATATCAGGTGGACCGGCTCCATACCTTACTAGGCGTTCTGAATCAGGATGAGAACTGGATCTACCCGTTAAAATCCTTTGAAATTGATTATAAAGACATGCTCCAGCTGATCCGCGAGATCAGTGAAGGCGAGATGCAGCGCATCGCCTGGGGCGCTTCAAGGCAGCCGGAGGATGTTCCGGGGGCCGCTCCCATTGGGGATGCCCTTCTGTTGGCTCCGATTCCGGAACCCTCTCAGGATATAATCTGCCTGGGCATCAATTACATGGCCCATGCAGAAGAATCCGCCCGCTACAAAAAAGAAACCTTCGATGGCCAGCGTCCCTATGCCGTATACTTTTCCAAACGGGTGAACCAGGCCGTAAATCCCGGCCAGCCCATTTTAAGCCATTCTGACATCGTAGACAGCCTGGATTACGAAGCGGAACTTGCCGTAATCATCCGAAAAGATGCCCGGAATGTGCCGGAAGAGAAAGCCAGGGAATACGTTTTCGGCTACACCATTATCAACGATGTAAGCGCCCGGAACCTGCAGAACCGGCACAAGCAGTGGTATTTCGGCAAAAGCCTGGACGGCTTCCTTCCCATGGGACCTTCCATCGTCACAGCAGACAGCCTTCCCTATCCGCCCCAGCTTTCCATCCAGTCACTGGTAAACGGAGAACTTCGTCAGGACAGCAATACCCGTCTCCTGATCTTCGGCATTGACCATGTGATCAGTGAGCTGTCTCAGGGAATGACCTTAAAAGCCGGCACCATCATCTCCATGGGAACTCCCTCCGGTGTGGGAATGGGCTTTGACCCGCCGAAATTCTTAAAGCCGGGTGATGTGGTGGAATGCCGCATCGAAGGAATCGGCTCCCTGAAAAATCCGGTGGAGTAAATCTGCATCTTACGTCCGCCCTTCCCGCAGGATCTTCTGCGCCTGGATCAGCACAGTGGGAAAAGCTGCACAGGCCAATACCCCGCCGATTTCAAAAAGCGTTAAGTCCGCCACGGCAAACAAAGTCTGAAGGCCCGGCACGAAAAGGACCGCCGCCAGAAGAAGGACGCCTGCCTCAAAGGCCATGACGCTGTACAGGTTCGTTCCAAGACCCAGCCGCAGGATGGAATGGGCTCCTCTGCAGTTAAAGCCGTGAAAGAGCCGCGCCAGAGTAAGGGTGGTAAATGCCATGGTGGCTGCGGCTGCTTCCGGCGTCTGCAAAACCCCCGCCGGACCGGCGCTTCCCGTCAGTCCCAGTCCTCCTGCCCCGCTTCCGGCCAGCCCCATATGGTAGGCTGCCATGGTGCTTAAAGCCATGAGCCCTCCCTGCATCAGAAGGTCCTTCACAAAATGAAAGGTCAGGATCCCTTCCCTGCCGCTGCGGGGCGGACGTTTTAGCAGTTCCTCTTCCGGCGGCTCCATACCGATGGCCAGGGCCGGAAGGGAATCGGTGACCAGATTGATAAAAAGAAGGTGCACCGGAAGAAAGGGCATGGGGAGCCCTCTTAAGGAAGCATACAGCACGCAGAAGATTCCTGCCATATTTCCCGACAAAAGAAAACCGATGGCGTTCTTTATATTCCGGTACACATTTCTGCCGTTTGCCACCGCTTTTATAATGGTGGCAAAATTGTCATCTGCCAGAATCATATCTGCCGCATCTCTGGATACTTCCGTTCCGGACTGTCCCATGGCGATGCCGATATCCGCCTTCTTTAAGGCCGGCCCGTCATTGACGCCGTCGCCGGTCATGGCGGTGATCCGCCCTCTCCTCTGCCACGCCTCTACGATCCGAAGCTTATGCTCCGGCGTGACTCTGGCATAAACGCAGATCTCTTCCAGCCTTCTCCCAAGTTCTTTCTCATCCATCCCATCCAGCTGCGGCCCGGTAACGGTAAGGCCCCCCGCCTCCAGGATCCCGGCTCTTCGGGCAATGGCCGCCGCCGTATCCGGATGGTCCCCGGTGATCATAACCGGCCGGATTCCCGCTTCCTTTGCGGCAGCTACCGCAGCCTTTGTTTCCGGCCGCAGAGGATCTGCCAGCGCAGCCATCCCAAGAAAGATCAGGTCCCTCTCCCAGTCCTGATCCCTTCCTTCCCCCTGGGCGCTGCAGGCAAGGGCCAGAACACGCATCCCATCCCGGCTCCAGCTTTCCGCCTGCCTTTTTAATATCTCTTCATCGCTCTTTGTAATCTGTCCGGTCTGGTTCCCCCTCCGGATACGGCTGCAGCAGGGAAGGATGGATTCCAGAGCTCCTTTTGCAAAGACCGTCTTTCTGCCGTTTTCCCGGTCCCGGCAGCAGACGCTCATCCGCTTTCTTCCGGAATCAAAAGGAATTTCCCCCACCCGGATATACCGCGCAGCATCGTACTCCTTTAAAATCCCAGCCTTTTTCGCTTCCTCCGCTCCCTGGCGCAGGGCCATCTCCGTAGGCGTTCCGTCCTCAGCCCCCGCATTGTTGGCCAGAAGAGCCGCAAGCCAGAAAAGTGCGTCTCCCTCCCCGGCCGGACGAAGACGCCCGCCGCAAAAAAGCTCCGTCACCTCCATCCGGTTCTGGGTGAGCGTTCCTGTTTTGTCGGTGCAGATCACCGACACACAGCCCAGGCTCTCCACCGCCTTCAGATCCTTGATGATCCCATGTTCTTTTGCCATCTTCTGCGTCCCCATGGCCTGAACAATGGTTACAATCGAGCCCAAAGCTTCCGGTATGGCTGCCACAGCCAGAGCCACCGCGAACATCACCGCATCCAAAAGAGGTTCTCCCCGGTAAATGTCCAGCCAGAATACCGCTACACAGACAGCCAGGATAACCGCCGCCAGCTTTCCTGAAAACCGGTCCAGACTTACCTCCAGAGGCGTGCGTTTCTCCTGGGTCCGGTCCATAAGGCCCGCGATCTTCCCAATCTCAGTATTCATCCCTGCGGCAGTCACCGCAGCCATCCCTCTGCCGGCCAAAACTAACGATCCGGAAAAGACCATGTTCCGCCGCAGTGCCAGGGGAACCTCCTTTTTCCGGATCACCTCCGAAGACTTTTTTACTTCGGCAGATTCTCCCGTCAGGGCGCTCTCATTCATCTGAAGGCCGCTGCTTTCCAGGATCCTTCCGTCTGCCGGAACCAGATCGCCGGTCTCCAGAAGGATCACATCGCCGCAGACGATCTCCTCTGCCGGGATCCGCATCGGCATCCCCTTCCGCAGTACCCGCGCCTCCGGGGCTGATAAAGCCCGCAGGCTCTCCAGGGATTTTTCTGCCCGCTCATGTTCCACCGTCCCCAAAACCGCATTTAAAAGAAGTACAGCTCCGATGACCACAGCGCTCTCCCCATTATCTGTCAGGGCAGAAATAATGGCTGCTCCAAGGAGGATCCAGACCAGAAGATCCTGAAACTGCTCCAGAAATACGCGCCACCATTTCTTTCTTTTCCTTTCCCGGATCACATTTTTTCCCTGCTCCTTAAGCCTTCTTTGGGCCTCCTCCCGGGAGATTCCCTGCCGGCTGCTCTTTAACTCATCCAGCACTGCATCCGCCGACATCTGAAACCATTCCATGAAAGCACCGCCTTCCTGTCATCTTTGCACCGCATGCGCCCTTCCATCCGGGGGGGGCGGCTGACGTCCTTTTTCTATCTTATTTGCCGGTTTTCCGGTTCAGAACGCCTCGCAGATTTTTCTTCCGCCCTTTCCCAAACTGTGCTATACTGAAAACGCAAGAACAGCCTTCTGCCAGAAAGGAGAAGATTTTATGGAAAAGATAACCAGTTTTACCATCAACCACCTGGCACTCCTGCCAGGAATATACGTATCCCGCAAGGATCAAGCAGGCGGCGCCACCGTCACCACCTTTGACATCCGTATGACCCGCCCCAATTATGAGCCGGTAATGAATACAGCCGAGGTTCACACCATTGAGCATCTGGGCGCCACATTCCTGCGCAATCATCCCCGCTTCGGCTCCCAGGTCCTTTATTTCGGTCCCATGGGCTGCCGCACCGGTTTTTACCTTCTGTTAACCGGTGATTACGAATCCTGGGACATTGTACCTCTTATAAAGGAGATGTTTGCCTTTATCCGGGATTATCAGGGCGAAGTACCCGGTGCTTCCGCCAGAGACTGCGGAAACTACCTGGATATGAACCTTCCCATGGCAAACTATCTGGCCGACCGTTTCTTAAAGAATGTCCTGGCAGATATCACGGAAGAACGTCTGATTTATCCGGAATAAACCATCATGCGCCGGCGGCCGACGCACCAGCCATCCCGCAAAAGTCTGGCGGCGCATTTGCCATCCCGCAAAAGTCTGGCGGCGCATTTGGCATCCCTGAATACATGCCGCCTATCCGGCGGCAGGACTTTCAGAGTAATATCTCCGCATACAAAATGGCAGGAACCGCATAGCATTCTGCAGTTCCTGCCATCTTTTTATGGTTCTCCCTTCCGGCTTATCTGCCGGGTTTATGCGCCAGGCATTTCCTGATCTGGGCTTCCTCACACAATACTCTCCAGAAGCACCGTCATCACGCCGCCGCAGACCATGCCTTCCTCCTCAGCTGTCTCATTGGTCATGTTCACAGTCATAAGCTTTTTCTGATCCTTTCCTGCCATAAGTCTGGCTTCCCGGATCACTTCCGCTTCACCGCAGCCGCCGCCGATGGTGCCCCAGGTACGTCCAAGGGCATCCACCGCCATCATGGAGCCGGCCTTGGCGGGAGTTGAACCCTTTGTTTCCACAATCAGCGCCATGGTCTGACTTCCCGCTCCTTCAGAAAGGGCTTTTAAGACCGCTTCATCTACATTGGTCTGAGGGAGACAGGCACTTTCTCCTGGCTGTCTGCGGTTCTTTGCCCGGTATTCCACCAGCTGCGCTGCAATGGATACGGCAATTTCCGCCGTGGTCTGACCGCCGATGGGAAGACCGATGGGAGCGCAGATCTTTCTCAGACATTCCCGGTCAAATCCCTCCGCCTCCAGTTCTTCCATCATTCCTGCCACACGGCGCCGGGAACCGATCATTCCCAGATAAGCAGGCATGCTGCCCTTTAAGATCTGTCTGAGACACTCTCCGTCATAGCGATGTCCCCGGGTAATAACACAGACATAGTCAGCCGGTCCCGGACTGATCTGTTCCAGTCCCCGGCAGAATCCATCGCAGATCACTGTTTCCGCCTGAGGAAAACGCAGGTGATTTGCAAAGGATGGCCGGTCATCCAGCACCGTCACAGAAAAATCCAGAAGCGCTCCTATCTGGCACAAAGGCAGGGCAATATGTCCTGCCCCCAAAAGGATCAGCCGTTCTCTGGGCGTCCATTTCCTCTGCCAGACCTTTCCTTCTGCTTCAAAGGAAGCCAGGGCTGTTTTTCCCTGTTCTGCCTGGCTTCGGATTTCTTCAAATACCGCCTGCCTCATTCTGCATCTGCTCCGTTTCCGCCGTTTCGGCCTTTTTCTGTTTTCCGGCCTTTCCCTTTCTTCGCGCCTTTTCTTTCTTTCCATCTTTTTCCGTCTTCTCTTCCCAGACTTTTCCCATAAATACCACAATGGTTCTGGGCGGAATCAGATACTGCTTCTGCTTCTCCAGGAAGATCTCCTTTCCCGGCTGGCAGATCCCCAGTCCATCTCTGGAATCGGTATTCACAGCCACAAACCACCGCATGTTCTTAGGCAGGTTCGGAAGGGCGAAATCATGAGGTTCCCAGTGCATGTTGTAAGCCACAAAGAAATAATCGTCGGGGCTTCCGTCTGCTTTTTTTGCATAAGGCCCGCAGTAAAGAATCCCCAGCTGCCGTCTGAAATTTTCAAATTCCGGGCACCAGGCCTTGACGCCGTGGTAGGACACATCCGGCATCCCCTGGGACTGGTAATCCATATTCCGCGGTTCCTGAGGCATATGGAAAATGGGATGGTCCTTCCGGAACCGGATCACCGCTTTCACAAACTCCAGAAGGTCTTTATTGGTCTTTGTCTGGTTCCAGTTCAGCCAGGAAATCTCATTATCCTGGCAGTAGGAATTATTATTTCCATTCTTGGAGTTTCCGAATTCATCTCCAGCCAGAATCAAAGGCATTCCCTGGCTTAAAAAGGTAAGAAGGAAGGCGTTCCGCAGAAGCTTCCGGCGCATCTCCACAATCTTTTTCTTGCGGGTGGGGCCTTCCACGCCGCAGTTCCAGGAGTAGTTATAGTCACAGCCGTCCTGATTGTTCTCGCCGTTTTCTTCATTATGTTTCCTGTCATAGGAGACGGCATCCATCAGCGTAAAGCCGTTGGTATTTGCCATGTAATTGACCACACCGTGGGAAGAAGGATTCTTCCTTGTCCGTGCCACCAGGCTGTTCAGCATATCTTCATCGCCTTTTAAAAACCGGCGCATGTCAATGCAGAAGCCCTCATTGTACTCAGCCAGATGCCTGTGCTGTCCGCCGTCGATCCCTTCCCAGGAGGAGGAAAAAAGCTTCACCCGGCTTAAATAGGGATCTCTTCCCACCAGCGCCGCCGGCGCATAGCCGATCATATGAAAGCCGTCCACATGATATTCTCTGGCCCAGAACCGAAGCACATCCAGCACATAGCACTCTGTCTCCAGCCCGGTAAAGAACAGATCCATGATCAGCTCCATTCCCTCCCGGTGAAGTGCTTTTACCAGGTCCTTAAACTCCCTTTCCGGCTCCTTCTCCCGGCCGGAACAGTAGGATGCCTTGGGTGCAAAAGCCAGCCCCGGGACGAAGCCCCAGTAATTCAGCCTGCCGGAAGGGGTCTCTTCCTTCCGGTAAGGATTCCTGTCCGGACCGCTTAAGACCATCACTTCCTGAAACTCCACCGGAGGCAGGATCTCCAGAGTGGTAACGCCCAGTTCCTTCAGATAAGGAATCTTCTCTGCAATTCCGGCAAAGGTGCCGCGGTTTTCCACACCGGAAGAGGCGTGCTTTGTAAACCCCCGGACATGAAGCCGGTAAAGGATGGATTCCTCAAATGGGATCTCCGGCTGCGCGTCTCCCTCCCAGTCATATTCCCGGGAAACGACTGCCGCCGGCAGAACCTTGGACAGTGTTTTTTCATTTCCCCATTTTTCTCTTCCGTAAAAACGGATCCCGTAAGGATCCTCTCTGGGAATCCCATCCATCTCATAGCAGTACGCCATATCCTGAAAGTCGCCTGCTACGGTTACATTCCACACATCGCCGATACGCTCCTGGGGCAGAAAATCCACCTGCGCCTCAGGTTTTTTCCGATCCTTTCCAAACAAAAGCAGGCGGCAGTTCTCTCCCGCCCACACCACAGAAAAATGTACGCCTTCTTCAGTCTGCACAGCCCCCAGCGGATAGCGCCGGTTATCCCTTATTGCCTTGAATCCTTCCATTGCAGTCAACTCCTCTCTACTTTTGAGAAGCAATCCTTTCTGCCAGATTATTCAGATAAACCCAGCGCTCCATTTTCGCTTCCAGTTCTCCTTCCGTCTTATCTTTTTCTTCCATCAGCTCCTGCAGCTTCGAGTAACTGCTGGCTGCCGCCTCCATCTCTGCCTCAAGGCGGCTTATGGTATCCTCCAGTGCGGAAATCTCGTCTTCTATGGTTTCCCATTCTTTCTGTTCTTTATAAGTAAATTTCAATTTCTTCGGTGCATCCTGCTTCCAGCTGCTGCGGGAATCCTGCTTTTTGGCAGTCCCGCTGCCGTCGCCCTTCTTCTCGCTGCCCTTTCCCCCGATTCGGGATCCTTCGGCCGCTTCCTCTTCCTTCTGCTCCCTGGCTGCCTGGTAATCGGTGAAACCGCCCTCGTACTGGGTAATCTTCCCATCGCCCTCAAAGGCAAAGATCCGCCGCGCCGTCCGGTCCAGGAAATACCGGTCATGGGATACAGAAATCACGATACCCTGGAAGCTGTCCAGATAATCCTCCAGAATAGTCAGGGTGCGGATATCCAGATCATTGGTAGGCTCGTCCAGAAGAAGCACATTGGGCGCATCCATAAGGATCCGCAGCAGATAAAGCCTGCGTCTCTCCCCGCCGGACAGCTTTCCGATCACCGTGTACTGCATGGAAGAAGGGAATAAGAACCGTTCCAGCATCTGGCTGGCGCTGATGCTTCCGTCTTTCGTCTTCACGTACTCTGCCACATCGCGGATATAGTCGATGACCTTCTGTGACAGGTCCATGTCTTCATTTTCCTGGGAAAAATATCCCATCTTCACCGTCTGGCCGATCTGGATCGTGCCGGAATCCGGCTTCTCCCAGCCGGCAATCAGCTTCATCAGGGTGGACTTTCCCGCCCCGTTGGGCCCTACAATGCCGATCCGGTCATTTTTCAGAAAAATATAAGTAAAATCTGAAATCAGTTTCCGGTCTCCGTAGGATTTGGAAAGATTCGAAAGTTCCACTGTGGTCCGTCCCAGGCGGCTGGATATGGATTCCATCTCCACATCCAGATCCTGCTCCGGTCCTTTCTGATCCCGCAGCGCCTCGTAGCGCTGAATCCTTCCTTTCTGCTTGGTAGAACGGGCTCTGGCTCCCCGCTGCATCCAGGCCAGCTCCACCCGAAGGATAGACTGGCGCTTCCGCTCCGAAGCCTGGGCCATGTCCAGGCGCTCTGCCTTAAGCTTTAAGAATCCCTCATAATTGGCCTGATAGCTGTAAAGCTTTCCCTTGTCCAGCTCCACGATCCGGTTGGTGACGCTGTCTAAAAAATACCGGTCATGGGTCACCATAAACAATGCACCCTTAAACTTTTTCAGATAGTCCTCCAGCCAGTCTGCCATCTCGCTGTCCAGATGGTTGGTAGGCTCGTCCAGGATCAGCACATCTGCCGGAGATAAGAGAACGGAAGCCAGGGCGGCCCGTTTTCTCTGGCCGCCGGATAATTCCTCCAGCTTCTTATCATGCTCCGTGATCCCCAGCTTATTTAACATGGCCTTTGCCTGGGCCTCCAGATCCCACTGGGCATCTTTTCCTTCATTGTCCCGAAGCACCGCTTCCAGAACCCTCTCTCCCGGCCGGAACACAGGATTCTGAGGAAGGAAGCGGATATCCAGTCCCCGCATCCGGGTCACGGTGCCCTCATCCGGCTCTTCCAATCCGGCAGCAATGCGCAGCAGCGTGGATTTGCCCGTTCCGTTAATGCCGATCAGTCCCACCTTCTCTCCCTCATTCAAGGAGAAGGAGGTATCGTCAAATAAAAGCCGTTCCGTGTACGATTTTGTCAAGTGCTCTATGGTAATCAGATTCATGCCTTTTCTTCTCCCTTATCCAGAAGGTCTAACTCTACCGGGCAGTGGTCGGAGCCCATGACCTGCGTATGGATGGATGCCCCCCAAAGCCGGTCCTTTAAACTCTCCGAAACGCAGAAATAATCAATACGCCACCCTGCGTTCTTTGCTCTGGCGGAGAAACGGTAGGACCACCAGGAATAAATTCCCTCCTGATCAGGATAAAAATACCGGAAGGTGTCGATAAAGCCGGCGTCAAGAAGCTCTGTAAACTTTTGTCTCTCCTCGTCGGTAAAACCGGCATTCTTCCGGTTGGTTTTCGGGTTCTTTAAATCAATTTCCTTATGGGCCACATTCAGATCGCCGCAGAAGACCACCGGCTTCTTTTTCTCCAGCCCCTTTAAATATGCCCGGAAATCATCCTCCCAGGTCATCCGGTAGGAAAGTCTTGCAAGACCGTCCTGGGAATTGGGGGTGTAGCAGGTAATCACATAATAATCCGGGAATTCCGCTGTGATGACTCTTCCCTCCTGATCATGCTCCTCAATGCCCAGTCCGTAAGATACGGAAATGGGCTCTTCCTTTGTAAACATGGCGGTTCCGGAATAGCCCTTTTTCTTGGCGTAATTCCAGTACTGGTGGTAGCCCGGCAGGTCCAGATCGATCTGTCCCTCCTGAAGCTTGCTCTCCTGAATGCAGAAAATATCTGCATCTGCTTCTTTAACATACTCTAAAAATCCCTTGCCCACACAGGCGCGCAGGCCGTTGACATTCCAGGATATCATTTTTTTCATGAATTGTCTCCTAAATACTATGATAACTTTGCAGCAGTTTTCTGATTATTCAGATATACAGGACATTTTTCCGCCCCGACAAGTAAATTATACCATTCTCAACGGTAAAAGGAAAGAAAAATTCTGACAGATTCCGCAAAGACGGCTCTTCCGGGCCTTTTCCCGGCTGCGGCGGCCCCCGCAAATAACGGAAAGGCCGCCGCCCGGCACGAAAATCGGTCGGACGGCGGCCCCTGAAAGAATCCGCTGTACTGCGGTTAAACACCTTTTTTCTGTTTTTATGCTTCCAGATACTTCTTCAGCACATCCACCCGGTCTAATTTCTCCCAGGGCAGATCCAGGTCATTTCTGCCGAAATGGCCGTATGCGGCAGTCTGTTTATAGATGGGACGCCGTAAATCCAGCATCTTGATAATGCCGGCAGGGCGCAGATCAAAGTTTTCGCGGATGATCTCCACCAGCTTATCGTTGCCAAGCTTTCCAGTGCCGAAGGTATCTACCATGATGGAAGTGGGGTGTGCCACACCAATGGCATAAGACAGCTGAATTTCACACTTGTCAGCCAGCCCGGCGGCCACCATGTTCTTTGCCACATAGCGGGCTGCATAGGCTGCAGAACGGTCTACCTTGGTGCAGTCCTTTCCGGAAAATGCGCCGCCGCCGTGACGGGCATAGCCGCCGTAGCTGTCTACGATGATCTTGCGTCCCGTAAGACCGCTGTCACCGTGAGGGCCGCCGATTACAAACCTGCCCGTGGGATTAATAAAGAACTTGGTATCCCCATCTACCATCTCCTGAGGAATCACCGCGTCAAATACGTACTTCTTAATGTCCTCATGGATCTGCTCCTGGCTTACGGACTCATCGTGCTGAGTAGACAGCACCACTGCATCCAGGCGCTTCGGGCAGCCGTTTTCATCGTACTCTACCGTTACCTGGGTCTTGCCGTCGGGACGAAGATAGGGAAGCGTTCCGTTCTTGCGGACCTCAGACAGCTTTCTGGCCATCTTGTGAGCCAGAGCGATGGGATAAGGCATATATTCCGGAGTCTCATTGGAAGCAAAGCCGAACATCATACCCTGGTCTCCGGCTCCGATGGCGTCTAACTCCTCATCCGACATCTTGTTTTCCTTTGCCTCCAGAGCCTTGTTAACGCCTAAAGCAATGTCTGCAGACTGTTCATCGATTGCCACGATGACGCCGCAGGTGTCGCAGTCAAAACCATACTTGGCCCGGTCGTATCCGATCTCACGGATGGTCTCGCGAACCGTTTTCTGGATGTCAACATAAGCATTTGTGGTGATCTCACCCATTACCAGAACCAGACCGGTGGTAACTGCCGTCTCGCAGGCTACCCGGCTCATGGGATCTTTCTCTAAAAGCGCATCCAGAATGGCATCCGAAATCTGATCGCACATTTTATCCGGATGACCCTCCGTTACCGATTCAGAAGTAAACAGTAATTTCTCCATCTCATTCTCTCCTTTTCCTGATTGTGCGTTGTTAAAGAGTGCAAATAAAAGAAAAGTCCGCATACGAGCGGACTTGAAGATAATCTCATTCAAATCCTCTTATTGCTCGATGCGCAGCAGGCCTTCCCTGCTGCCCTCGCTCAGGCTGGCACCTTCCGGCCCTGGCATGCGATTCCTCTTCCTCGCTGCGTAACCGGGGTTGCCGTGACTTCACAGATCCTTTCATCTCCATCACTCTGAATAAGGGATATTTACGAACTTTTCAATTTTAAGACTGTCAGACAGCCTGTGCAGATATTATGTAACTGCGATAGATATCGTAAGCGATTTCTCTTCATCTGTCAAGAGTTTTTATCGCGGCTTTTTCTCATTCTTATGGCCGGCGCTTTCTCTGCTCTGCTGCAGAATGTCCGCCACCCGGCACGGCTCCGTATCCCAGGCCGTCTCTCAGCCTACACGCAGCCGGAATTTCATGGCCTCTTTCTCAGAATCCACCTTCTCAATCATGGCGCCAAGGCCCCGCAGTTTTTCCTCAAAACACTCATATCCTCTCTGGATATAGCCGATCTCATCTACAACCGTGTAGCCGTCGGCAGCCAGGCCGGCAATCACCAAAGCAGCGCCTGCCCGCAGATCCGGTGCATTCACTGCGGCGCCGGAGAAATTCTTCACACCGTCAATAACGGCCACATTCCCCTCTACTTTGATGTTTCCGCCCATACGGGCCAGCTCATCCACGTACTTGAACCGGTTCTCAAAGATGCTCTCCGTCACAATGCTGGTTCCCCTGGCCAGAGCCAGGGTAACGGTGATCTGGGGCTGCATATCCGTAGGAAAGCCCGGATAAGGAAGAGTATTGATGTTCGTATGGTGCTGAACAGGTTTTCCCACCACACGCACCGCATCGTCAAACTCGATTACCTCACAGCCGATCTCGATCAGTTTTGCGGAAATGGCCTCCAGATGCTTCGGGATCACGTTCCTGACCATCACATCACCGCGGGTAATGGCCGCCGCGCACATAAAGGTGCCGGCTTCGATCTGGTCGGGAATGATGGAATATTCCGTGCCGTGAAGACGGGCAACGCCGCGGATCCGGATAACATCTGTGCCTGCGCCCTTGATATTTGCCCCCATGCTGTTTAAGAAGTTGGCTACATCCACCACATGGGGCTCTTTTGCCGCATTCTCAATGATGGTCAGTCCTTCGGCCAGGGTAGCAGCCATCATTACATTGATGGTGGCTCCCACAGACACCTTATCCATATAAAGATGAGCGCCCACCAGATCAATGGCGTGGGCAATCACCGCCCCGCGCTCCACGGTAATATCCGCGCCAAGGGCCCGAAAACCTTTCAGGTGCAGGTCAATAGGACGGCTTCCGATATTGCAGCCGCCTGGAAGAGGAACCTGGGCGCTCTTATATTTTCCAAGGAGCGCTCCGATGAAGTAGTAAGAAGCACGGATACGGCGGATATACTCATCGTCCACCGATACTTCTCCGATTCCGGAGGCATTAATCCGGACTGTGTGCCGGTCGATCCGGTCCACTCTGGCCCCGATTTCTTCTATGGCCTCCAGCATTACGTTAATATCCCGCACATCCGGCAGATTCTCGATTACCACATCTTCATCCGTCATAACCGACGCAGCCAGAATTCCCAGAGCAGCGTTCTTTGCCCCGCTGATGTTTACTTCGCCTACCAGCGGATTGCCGCCCTTCATGATATATTGTTCCATTTTGCACCTCTATAATTATGGGCCGGGAAGGCAGGCTTATGCCCTCCGGCTGTCTGATATCCCCAATGATTCTGCAGGGGTCAAACACAGTTTGACCCCAATCATTATATAACATTTCATGGCATTTTGTAAAGCTTCCGGGGAAAAGGTTTCTCTTTATGCCCTGGAAACTGCAGCCTTTTCATGAACCCGGGGTCTGTCCGGCAGAGAATCACCGGGCGAACACCGCACAGATAAAGTCATTTCCCGCCGCCGAAAAATACGCGCTGCTGTCATTCAGACCCATCTTCCAGCTTTCACCGGTCTCCGGCTGATAGAGGGTTACATTGTACTGGTCATAGCCGGTAAGCACATACCGCTCCTGATTGGATCCGTATGCCAGCACCGGCCAGCCCTTCCCCAGAAAATACTGGATCTGACTGATGTTTAATCCTCTGGCATCCAGAAGAAGCACACCGTCGGAGAACAGACGGTTGCCATCGAATTCACTGAGATGAGACAGCACCTGAGAGGCCGCCTCTGCTGCATTTCGAATGGAAGCTGCAGAAGGCTTATCCACCCGGCTCCAGAGAACCTGCCCGTTTTCATCTGTTACTGTACCCATTTTCTCATGGGACAGCGCCACCGCCTGAGCAAAGTCCTGGGTAACTCCAAGCAGATGTCCGCCGCCGTAAGCATAAAACTCCATGCCAGGAGCGGTCACTGAAGAAGTTAAATTCAGCACAGCCCCGGAAGCATAGGTGATTTTTCCCGGTGAGAAAGCCCGGATGGCCCGGCCGCTTCCAATCTCCGAATCCAGCTGAACATAATATATTCTCTGTCTCTGGGAATCCGTATACCAGCCGATTCCCGCAAGACTGTCATCGACAATCTCCTCATTGCACACAATGGTGTCCTCATCCACCAGCTGATAGGAATCTCCCGATATAGGCACAATCCGCTTCAGATGGATCCGGCTGTCTCCCACAGTAACGCCTGCAATGTAATATCCTTCTTTTTCATACCGGGTCTGCACCTCCATGTTTTCCCCCAGAATCTCAAGGACGTACATGGGAAGTTCTTCCACCCGTCCATTGATCACCCATTGACTGCCTTCATGGGCAAGCCCGTAGATGAAGTCATCGCCTACAAATCCGAGAACGCGCACACATTCGCCGTTCTGGGAATGGATCTCGTTCTTGGTTCCGGTTTCCAGATTCATCAAATGGATCGTCTCTGACTGATAGATCTGGCTTCCCTCCTGCCAGGCCAGATGGGTCTGGTCCTGACTGATGGCGTAGGCACCCTCTGCCAGGCCCTCAGCTACAATCATATACTCGCCGCTGGATAAGTCAATGGCATAGATTCCATTATCCACCTTGATATACAGCATGCCTGACGTACTTAAATAAGCCAGTTCCTGGATATCAAGCTGCAGGCGTTCAAAGCTCTCTGTCACCGGTGCAAAAAACCTTTCCTCCAGCGCTTCCGAACCGCTGCTGTAATGGTACATAGCCACACCCATGCAGCCCTCATGGACGCCCCGGTTCATGTAGCCGTACACCAGAAAATCCACATCTCCGGAGTCTGCCACATCGAGAATCCCAATGGCATGCTGGTCATAGGAGGGGCGGATCCCCCGCTCGCTGCTGCTGCGGAAGGAGAAAACATTGGCTGCCCGCCTTTCTTCCTGGTCAAAGCACCACAGATCCCCGTTGATCACAAATGCAGCAATCTTCCCGTTGGGACTTTTCTCTGCCTGGAGCTGATCCGCACCGGTGATTCCAAGGAGAATGCGGCTTCCGGTAAACAAATCCTGGCTTCCGGTAAAAATCTGGTCCGTCCGCCGTTCAAAATCCATCATGTAAATGCGCGGGTCGCCCCAGCGCATGGTAAAGCTGTCCTCCACCTCATAATATTCCACCTGTTCCGGATCCTCCGGCGGCCTGCGGATGGCAAGATATTCCAGAGTGACAGAGGCCATGTCGCCGTTTAATTCCTTTAAACTCACAAAGACCTCTCCTGCCGGCTCCACGAAAAGACCGCCCCAGGTGATCTGCGCTGAGCTGGAGTGGATGTTCATGCGTCCTAAATTGCTGTTGTTTCCCGTGCTGTCGCTTTCCAGATAAGGAGCAATCCAGGATGCCTGCTCCGGCTGGAAAGTCATGGCGGAAAATTCTGCAGCCAGATCCACCATCTGCTGTACTTTTGTATTGTCCGTCCAGACAATCCGGGTGTAATAGCGCACCGCACCGTTTACATCGGTCTCCACCGTCAGGGTCAGAAGGTATTCCTGGTCCTGCTCTAAAAGGTTCTGGATCGGCAGAAAAGCCTCCGTCCCGTTTTCCTCTTCCGTCCAGTTCTCTACGCTGGTCCGCTCCAGAAGGCGGCTCTGGTCCAGGGTGCGGATCTCATAATAGATGCCGGTAACATTTCCCTGACAGCGGGCAATCCGGATGTCCAGATTCCGGTCGTCGGGCAGAACCGTCAGACTGTCCCGAAGCCCCGCAGAATCCATCTCCTGTACATAACCGTGAAGGCAGTTCATCTCCCTCCCAAGTACATTCATATACACCACCGGAAGCTCCGATTCCTCCATGGAAGTATACACGGTATCGCTTTCTCCGGTGCGGTTAAACATCCAGTAAAAATATCCGGCTCCTGCGGCGATGAAAATCACGAACAGGATGCCGATCCGCTGCAGCAATCGCTTCATCTGTCTTATCTACCCGCTTTCTTTCAGTCCTGTTGTCTCCTTACCGGTTCCGATACGCATCCAGGCAGCGGTTGATCCGCTTGGTGGGATTCAGCAGCTCGCTTAAGGACGCGTCATGATTTAAGTTATCAATAATCAGAGCAATGTACTTGCTCATATCAACGTCAATGTAGTACGGTCTGGATAAAAGCTCCGGCGTCTGGTACACCAGATTGGTGGTCAGGATCCGGTCAATTAATCCTCTGTCATAGTACTCGTCAAACTTCGCCAGGCCATTGGTGAACAGGCCGAAGGTGGCGCAGATAAATACTTTTCTGGCCTTGCGCTTTTTCAGTTCCTTGGCTACATCCAGCATGCTCTCGCCGGAAGAAATCATATCATCGATGATCAGCACATCCTTGCCGGCCACCTCAGATCCCAGGAATTCATGGGCCACAATGGGATTCCGTCCGTTTACGATCCGGGTGTAGTCCCGGCGCTTGTAGAACATACCCATATCCAGGCCCAGAACGTTTGCAAAGTAAACCGCCCGGTTCATGCCGCCCTCGTCAGGGCTGATCACCATCATGTGGTCGCTGTCGATCTGCAGCTCCGTCTCATGTCTTAACAGATGCTTGATAAACTGATAAATGGGCTGCACCGTCTCAAATCCCTTTAAGGGAATGGCATTCTGCACTCTGGGGTCATGGGCATCGAAGGTAATGATGTTTTCCACCCCCATGCGTACTAACTCCTCCAGTGCCAGCGCGCAGTCCAGAGACTCTCTGTTGGAACGCTTATGCTGGCGGCTTTCATATAAAAAGGGCATAATCACATTGATCCGTCTGGCCTTTCCTGCGGCAGCGGCGATAACGCGCTTTAAATCCTGGAAATGGTCATCGGGCGACATGTGATTGGTCATGCCGCACAGAGAATAAGTCAGGTTATAGTTGCACACATCCACCATGATATACAGATCATCGCCGCGGACGGATTCCTCCAGCATTCCCTTTCCTTCACCAGAGCCAAATCTTGGCGTGGACGCCTTTACGATATAGCTGTCTCTCTGGTATCCGGCAAAAGCAATGGTGGACTTATGCTCGCTTTCCCGCTCTTTTCTCCAGGCAACCAGGTACTCGTCTACCTTTTTCCCCAGCTCCGCACAGCTCTTCAGGGGAATCAGGCCCAAAGGCCCCACCGGAATGGTCTCAATGATCTTCTCTTCGTACAGCATGTTTTCCCTCCATAATCATAATGCTTTCATTTGTAAAGTTCTCGTAATTCCGCATTTTAACGTTTCTTTTATAACATCCCGCCCTTTATTAGTCAAGCCGCTGGCGGGGATTTTGTATACAGAATGACATTTTTCGTACACTTTGACCAGATTTTCTCGCTTTTTCTTAAAGCTTCAGCCGGATATCCTCTCCGTAGAGGGGAATCACCGTGTAATGGCTCATGATCCGTGAGGTGACCCGGTCCGTGTACTCATCCCGAAGCCGGTCCAGAGACAGATTCGTAGATATGATGGTGGACCGGCTGCTTAAAAGCCGCTGATTCATACAGAAAAACAGCTGGGAGGAAGTAAAGCTGTTGTTCAGTTCTGTTCCCAGATCATCGATAATCAAAAGATCGCACTCCAGGATAAACTGATACATATCCTTCATCTCCTCCTCCGTCTGGTAATCAAAACGGTTCCTGGAGAATACTTCAAACAAATCGTGGGCCGACAGATAAATCACCGAATGATAAGAGTCCAGAAGCGCCTTGGCAATGCAGTTGGTTAAAAAAGTCTTTCCTCTTCCTGTGGTTCCGGTAAAAAGAAGGTTGCCCCCCTTTTCGTCAAAACGATCCACAAAATCACGGCACCATCCATACACTTTCTTCATATATCGGGCCACTGTGGTTCCAACTGCCGGCTCGATTCTGGTATCGTCAAAGTACCGGAAGGAGAAGGTATCAAAGTTCTCCCTCTTTAACACCGCCTCCATATTGGACTGGGCATACAGAAGGCGGATCTGGGCCCTGCGGAAGCAGTGGCATTTCTTCCCGTCCTCTGTATATCCCGTATCCCTGCAGTCGGGACAGCGGTATTTCATTTCCATATAATCGGCCGGATACCCCCGGGAAGCAAGCAGAATGGTTTTCTGTTCCCGCAGATCCCGGATCTCCTCCCTCAGCCGTTCAAGAGCTTTCTGATCTCCGTTTAACAGCTCCTTTGCCCGCTGGACGGCGCGGCTGCTGACTGCCTGATCCAATTCCTTCACTGCCGGAAGGATCTCATAAATTTCACTGACCCGCGCATCCTGCTCATGCTTGTTCTTAAGCTGCTGGGCCTGATAATCCCGCATAATTTCCTGATACTGCGAATTGCTTAATGCCATGTGTATGTCCGCTCCTCCTCTTTCCGGAATGCCGCTACTCTTTCATCCTGGCTCTCACCTTTTCCATCATCAGCGAATCATAATCCGTAGCGCTCTGCTGGAAGTTGTGGAACCGGTTGGCGGTGTTTCGCTGACCGGAAGATTTTGTTCCTTTGCCGCTGCCGTCTTTTTCCCGCTCCTGGCTGCGGCGGATCATGTCCAGCTCTTCCACATCAGAAAGATTCTTTACCCCTGCCTTCTTCCACTGGGCAAGGATCTTGTCTGCATACGGAAAGCTGGGGCTGTGGGTCGCCGCAATGGTCCGGTTGCAGGCCTCCACCACAACTTCTCTGGTAAATCCCCAGGCTCCGAACCAGTTCTCCATAAAACGCTTTTCCGCTTCTGCCGGTCTCCGGTCTGTCAGTCCGAAAGCCTTCATCACGGCAAAATAATCCTTCTGGAATCCGGCGCTGTAATCTTTGGCCGCTTCCAGGGTAAGAAGACCCTTCTGGTGCCAGTTCAGGGCCACTGTCTCCATATACCGGATGCTGGTGTGCCCATTCTGCACACAGTATTCCACCAGATATTCCAAAAGTTCAGCCGAAAGCTTAAGTTCATCATAAAGATAGCCGAATACCTGGCACTCCCGCTGGGTAAACACTTTATTCATGTATTTCTGTGCAATGTAAAGAAGCTGGGAAAAATCCTCATCGGCGGAAAGCCTGCTGATATTATCCAGAGAATAATCCTGGGAAGAACGCTTTCCTGCCGGCGCCGTATTTTCAGCGAAAGCAGGCATCTTATCAGACCGGTTCGTTTTCGCTTCCGGCCCTGCTGCGTCCTTTTTCCCGGTTTCCGCCGGCTGCCGGATCCTTTCCCGGCTTTCGGGCGGCAGCGCTTTGGCTGTCTCTCCTGTCTGGCTCTCTCCTGCCCGGGATGTCATCACACCGGTCTTCTGCCAGTAGGCAATGGCCCGCCTTACATCTCCTTCCGTGCAGTGAAGAGCCTCCGCTGTCTGGGCGGCGTCCGGAATCCTGTCCCGGTGCCGCAGCAGGTACAGGTAAATCTTTACATACTCACCGCTGGCTCCGGCCATGTATTCATCGATAAACCGGTTGGCCACCAGAGTTGCATTTATCTGAAAATCATCGCTAAAGTCCCACTCCATACGCTTTATCCTTTCTGGCAGTTCGCCCCGGCATGGTGTTGGGAGCAAAAAACTCTGCCCCTTTATAATGCCGGACTGACCCCGGCATCATTCTATCATAAGCCTTCAGAAAAGGAAATAGCCCCCTGTTATCCACAGATACAGCTGTGGATATTGTGGATAATGTGGATAACACGGTGGATTACTTTCCAAAAAGAAAGGCGAAAACTGTCGAAATCAAGGAAAATCAAGGTTTCCCGAAATTGTCAGCTAATTTTTTATGTAAATAAAAACATCCACATAGTTTCTTTACATAAAATGTTGAAAACTATGTGGATAATGTGGATAACTTACAGGCCGAGAAGCTTTTCTCCCACTTTTACTATATCGCCGGCCCCCATAGTTATCAACAAATCGCCGGGAACACAGTTTTCCAAAATAAATGTTTCAATATCATCAAAGGAAGGAATATAGTGTGCCTTCCCTCCCGCCGCCTGGATCCGCTCTGCCACATCTGCAGAACTGATGCCGATGGTATTCACCTCACGGGCTGCATAAATATCCGCCAGAATTACCTCATCCGCCTCCATAAGCGCCTGGACAAAATCATCCAGAAGGGCCGCCGTTCTGGTATAGGTGTGGGGCTGGAATACGCACCAGAGCTTCTTGTGGGGATAATTTTTCGCCGTAGTCAGGGTCGCACGGATTTCCTGAGGATGGTGGGCATAATCATCAATCACCGTAACGCCGCCGATCTCGCCCTTTTTCTCAAACCGCCGGTTGGTGCCGGTAAAATGGAGAAGTCCCGTCCGAATCTTTTCCATGGAAATCCCCAGTTCTCTGGATGCCGCGATGGCAGATAAGGAATTATATACGTTATGCATGCCCGGCACGCCCAGAGTAATGGTCCCCTCCGGCCTGCCCTCGATCAAAAGGGTGTAAGATGCCCTTGCAAGCTGGTCAAATACAATATCTGCCGCGCTGTAAATGCTTTTTTCCGGATCTTTTCCAAAAGTGATCACCTTGCAGGGAAGCCCCTCTGTGATCTCCTCCATCCTCTCAATATCCCGGTTAATGATCAGAACGCCGTTCTCATCCAGCTTCTGGGCAAAAAGCCGGAACGAATGGCGAATGTCCTCCAGATCCTTAAAAAAGTCCAGATGATCCGCCTCAATGTTTAAAATGATTTCCAGGGTGGGGAAAAAGGACAGGAAACTGTTGGTATACTCGCAGGCTTCCGCCACAAAAAATTCCGGACCGCCCACCCGGATATTTCCTCCAATGGCAGGCAGAATCCCTCCCACCGTAATAGTAGGATCCGCCTCTGCAGCCAGCAGAATCTCCGTCAGCATGGATGTGGTGGTAGTCTTCCCATGGGTGCCGGAAATATTCACTGCGTGCTTATAATTACGCATCATTTCCCCTAAAAGGTCCGCGCGCGGCATCATGGGAATTCCCTTCGCCTTCGCCGCCTGGAATTCCGGATTATCCGGGTGGACAGCCGCTGTGTACACTACCACTTCGATATCATCCCGGATATTTTCGGCCCGCTGGCCGTAATCTACATGGATTCCCTTTGCCTCCAGCCGGTCCGTCAGCTCAGACCGGTGCATATCCGAACCGGACACCCGGAATCCCTCATCAAAAAGGATCTCCGCAAGGCCGCTCATGCTGATGCCTCCGATACCAATGAAATGTACGTTCTGGGGCTTCTTAAAATCTATCTGATACATATTTTTATTCTCCATTATTATTCATATTTTGTGCCGGACATCGTTCTCATAACACAAAGCCTTCCCGCTGCCCTTTCATCTCGTTAAGTATACATCAAAAAGGGCAGAAAATCCATAGTTTCCCCGGATTCTCTGCCCTTTCTGCAAGCCTGTTTTTTCGCGGCCTGTAATGGTTCCTCTACACAGCCGCCTGTCTGAAAATACGTCCCTTATACCGTTCCAGCATAGCAAGAAGGATATTCCCCAGCACACCCACTGCCAGCACTTCCCCGATTCCCACGGTAAGCATCATAAACGGAATCATGTCCGGCGAGCCATAGGCATAGCGGAGCACCCAGGGCACGATAATCGTGTTTGACAAAATCGGCGGAATGCACACCAGCCAGCGCTTCTTTCTCACTGCCCGGGACCCCAACGCCCCGATCAGGGTAGCCAGGCTGCCGAAAATCATGTCCAGCGCCACAGTGGTTCCCATGGCTGCGCCGATACCATTGGAAATCAGGCATCCCAGAAATAATCCCGGCACCGCCGCCGGTGTAAAATACGGCAGGATGCACAGCGCCTCGGAAATCCGAAACTGCACCGGCCCGTAAGACACCGGCGAAAGCGCCAGAGTCAGGGCCGTGTAAATAGCCGCAATCATCGATGCCTGAGCCATGAAGTGTACTTTTTGACTGTCTTTCTTGTTCATATTCTGCTTCTCCCTTTAGTTTTGTTTTACGAGTGGAAGGTCTCGAACACTCGGCACATTTTACGGCGGTGACCGCCGGAAAGCCCGTAAGACCTTGGTTTTTGTGGGCTTTGCAACGTGTGTAAGGATAACACGGGAAAGGGGGATTGTCAAGGTTCGTCCTGCCTTATATATGGCTGGTGTGCCGGCTGCCGGCGCATGATGGTTTACTCAAAATCCAGCTTATCCCTTGCACCTTGCCGTCAGATGTGTTATATTGATAATAGAAAAGGGAAAGCCAGAGACACACGGCCTGCCCATAATCAACAGCTTACATTTTATAAGCCGTCACTATTGGCAGTAGTGGCGGCTATTTTCTTCCCTTGAAATAAGGCTACCGCAATCCCATTGACTTTAGACGTTGGGTTAAGGCAGCCAAAAGTGGTGGTTCGTGCTATACTTGTGTTATGGGAATGTGGAAATCAAAAAAGAGATACAAGTATTTGCACAAGGGATACTTCGTAATGGACGGACGGATATTTTGCCTGCAGTATAGGAAATGTTTCAGAAGAGATGCTGAGAAAATATATAGAAAACCATGGATAGGAAGGTGATGACAGCCAATGCTAAAAGCATATAAATACAGGATATATCCAAATAGCGAGCAGGAGATACAGATTGCGAAAACATTTGGCTGTTGTCGTTTTGTTTATAACCGGACATTGGCATATCGGAAAGGAATATACGAGAAAGAGAAAAAGTCTGTCAGTAAAACAGATTGTAATAATTACTGTAACAGAGAATTAAAGAAAGACTATGAATGGCTAAAGGAAGTGGACAAATTTGCTCTGACTAACGCAATTTATAACATGGACTCTGCATATCAGAAATTTTTCAGGGGACATGCTGGATATCCAAAATTCAAGAGCAAACATGACAGCCATAAAGCATATACAACAAATTATACAAACGGAAATATAACAGTTGATTTTGAGAATGGCAAGGTAAAATTGCCTAAATTAAAAGGGGTAAAAGCAAAGCTGCACAGGGAGTTTAGAGGGCAGATTAAGTCAGCGACTGTTTCGCAGGTTTCCAGTGGAAAATATTATGTGTCCATACTTGTAGAAACTGAGCATAAGGAACTGGTGCATACAAATGACAGAATAGGAATCGATTTAGGAATTAAAGATTTATGCATTACTTCTGATGGGAAGAAATACGAAAATCCCGAAATCATTCGGAGATATGAGAAAAAACTGGCAAAATTGCAGAGACAGTTAGCAAAAAAAGAAAAGAGAAGTCAAAATTACTATAAAATCAAGAAAAAAATAGCATTATGCCATGAGAAAATAACAAATACTAGGAAAGATTATCTGCACAAGATGTCCCACGAGATTATCAGCGAAAACCAAGTGATAGTTTCGGAAGATTTGCAGATAAAAAACATGGCAAAAAACCATCATTTAGCAAAGTCTATAAGTGATGTATCATGGTATGAGCTGACAAGACAGCTGGGATATAAGGCAAAGTGGAATGGCAGGAAATATATTAAGATAAATACATTCTATGCCAGTAGTCAGTTGTGCTCAGTTTGCGGATACCAAAATACAGAGATAAAGGATTTATCAATAAGAGAATGGCTGTGTCCTGGCTGTGGTGCAAAACATGACAGAGACATCAATGCCGCAAAAAATATACTGGCAGAAGGGTTGCGGCAAATAGCATAAAGAAATATATAGGGCAGGGACTGCCCGAATTAACGCCTGTGGAGATAGTAGGTAAGTGCCCTGTGGGTATACGAGGTCAATGAAGCAGGAAGCCCATTGGCTTTAGACAATGGGTAGTTCACAGTATAAGCGACCTATCAGGAGGGTGTAAAATAAAGTGTGTAAGTTTAAGAAGAGAAAGTTCAAAACTTACGCACTTTGTTTCTTTCACAGAGTGTGA